>Ga0209577_10000144_pt1 | contig 67796 bp, 92 predicted proteins | sample GraSoiAngelo_109_FD_185874 | JGI IMG/M metagenome (GOLD analysis project Ga0209577, IMG submission 185874) | Grasslands soil microbial communities from the Angelo Coastal Reserve, California, USA - 14_0903_12_20cm (SPAdes) (version 2) | ecosystem: Environmental > Terrestrial > Soil > Grasslands... | reverse complement strand
GGCAGGTACTTCAACCCCAAGACTGTCCAAATCCTGCCCAAGCACCAAGCTGCCTGAACGATCCAAACGACGCGCCAACCCACCTGGTGATCAGCCGAGGGGGTTGGCGCGTCGCTTTGTGTGATCGCCAGATCAGTACGGGACGCCCACCGGCAGGCTGGCGACCGCGCCAGGGAAGCGGGGAAGGCCGCCAGACGGGTTGGCGACCGCGCCAGGGAAGCGGGGAAGGCCGCCAGACGGGTTGGCGACCGCGCCAGACGGGTTGGCGACCGCGCCAGACGGGTTGGCGACCGCGCCAGGAAGGGTGTCGTGGTCGCCAGCTCGGCTGGCAGGAACACCCACCTGGTTGGCGGTCTGGTTGGCGGTGTCGCCAGTCTGGTTGGCGTGGTCGCCAACCCACTGACCAGTGGCGTCGCCAGTGTGGTTGGCGAAGGCGCCAGCCTGGTTGGCGCGCTGGCCGGCGAACGCGCCCGTCTGGTTGGTGCAGTGGTAGGCGCGGGCCGCCAGGATGTTGGCGAACCGGTTGGGAGACGTGGCGTTCGCGTCGAGGCCCACAGGATCCACACCAAATCGGTTGGCGTTGACATCCGAGAAGTTGGCGATACCGACAGCCTCGGCCACGTTGACTGGTGGCGGGTTGGTGTCGATGCCGTGCCGGTTGGCGAGTGGGTCCAGCCGGCGGCCACGCGGACCGAAGCGGCGTTTGGCTTCACCTGGCGGGGTGGGCGTGCCTGGCGCCATCACTGGGGCAAGTGGACTGCCGCCGTGCGAGCGGGGTGGTGGGATCCAGTTGGGCGCCGGCCCGTTGGCGTCGGGGGGCGCTGGAACCCACAGGGTGAATGCGGCCATAACCGCGGCGGTCGACCCGGCCACGCTGGCGAGCGTGCTGTGTGGGTGGTCGGTCATGTGGCGTCTGGCCCAGAAGACGACGCCCAGAACACTGCCGGCCAGCGCTGTCGTGAGGTCTCGAACCACGCTGAGATGGCGTGGTCGGAGCAATTCCTCCAGTTCTTCATCGATAGCGGCCAGCGCCGCGCGGTGGATCTTGGCTTCGCACGCCAGCTCTTCCACGCGGCGTCGCTCTTCCGGCGTCAACGTGTGTACTCGACGACGCCTGCGTTTCATGCCACCGCACCTCCGTCTGCTTGAACGGTTACATGCGAGCGGACGATGGTGTTCGTACGTGTGAGGGACGGCCGTTGAACCTACAACAGGGTTGACTGTGGTTGCAGGGGTTCAACCCGTGTCTTCTTGCTCTTCGTGGTCGCGCGCTAACGCGCCGCGCTGATGGCGGCGGTACGCCTCGATCTTTCGCAGAGCGGAATTGGCCTGGTCAATGCCCTCCTTGACGGTGCGCACGAGGTCGTCAAGGCGATCGTCATCGATGACGGATTCCTCAACGCGCTGCGGCGTGTCGTCAGATGGCGACGATGTCTCGGGTTTGTCGGTTGGTTCTTTGCCCTCGCGGATGGCATCAACGCTGAACGGACTCCACCGCAGCGCGTCTTCGACATTGCGGTCTGTGGTGTCGCGGGTGCCCTGGCCGCTGCGCATCGCGACCAGCGTGTTGTAGGCGACGCCGGCCCGACGGGCGACTTCGACCCAAGTAATGCCCAGCTTCTTGCGCTGGTGGTTCATCCAGGCGCCCAGTGGCGAGCCGGGCTGCGGGGTTGAGGTGCGTGGCATGAGGCGCCCCCCGGGTGAGGAAGGGATCTTGGTCCGTCGCGCCACAAACTAACACAAGATGCAACAAGTATCCGTCACATGGCGGGTGACCTGCGCAGAGGAATCATGATTCCGCAGCAATATGCGCAGTCGACCTGTTGCAACTGGCGCAAGTTGATACTTAGCCTGCCCCGGTGCCACGGATGACCCACCAGATCGACGGTGACGCGCTGCGACGTCACCGCGAGATGAGCGGGCACACCCTCCGCAGCCTCGCCAAGTCCTGCCAGGCGCTGGGTGTGCAGGTCACCTACTCGCACCTGTCCAAAGTGGAGCGCGGCAAGTCCGGCACCACCCCACCATGCTTCGCCGCGCTCGCCCAGGTGCTCCACCTTGACCCCGACACCTTGATCAAGAAGGACGGGGTGTCGGCGGTATGAGCAGCCGGTTCGAGGGTCTCAGCTCCCACGATGTCGCACTCATCGAAGCGGCGGCGGCGCGCGTGGCCGCCGAACTCCCACCCCCGACGCAGGCCCAACTCGATCAGGTCGCGGTGCTGTTGCGCCCGGCCACCGACATCGAGGGCGTGGCCGCGATTCCCACCAGGGACAGCAAGGAGGATGCCCGTTGCCCACTGACCTCCCGCCACTGAGTACCGAGCAACAGACCCTGCTGCTGCGCGCGGCCAGCGACGCCATCACCCACGGTGAGACGGCCATCCGGTGGATGCGCCGCGAGCTGGGCTGCTCCCAGCGCGTCGCCGAGGAGATCCTGGGACTGCTGGAAACGTGGGGCATCGTCTCGTTCTCGCGGCGCGGCACCACCCGCGTCTCCCTGATTCACCCGCGCTACCTGCAGCGCATCCGCGACCAGCTCACCCAGTGCGGCGGGCGGCCCCCAAAGCCCCGCCCGCTGTTCGAGCTGCAGATGCCCCCACTGTCCGTGCGGCAGCGGGAGATCATCTGCCTGCTGGCCGGCGGCCACAACAACCGCGAGATCGGCGAGTGGCTGTACCTGTCCGAAGAGACGGTCAAGACGCACCTGCACCGCGCGGCCGGCGTGCTCGGGGCGGCCAACCGCGCGCACCTGGTGCACATCAGCTACCAGCGCAACGTCCTGGTCGTCACCGAGCCGTGGCCCACGCCGGCGCTCACCCCGGAGCAGCGGCAACTGCTCTACCTGATCGCGGTCGGGTTCACCAACCTCCAGATCGGCAACCGGGTGGGCGCCACCGAAGTGCAGATCAAGCGACGCACCGGGCGGCTGATGGAGCGGATGGAGGCCACCGACCGCGCGCACCTGGTGCACCGCGGCTACCTGCACGGACTGCTCAAGGCGGGGAACGGCCATGTCCAAGCCGCGTGAGGTCCTCATCGCCGTCGCCCTGACCGCGGCCGGCGTCACCGTCGCCATCGGCATCGGCATCGCGTTCGTCGTCGAAGCCGTCTGTCGCCTCGCCGACCCCGACGACGCCTTCGAGATCACGTTCGACGAAGAGGTCTCATGAAGATCATCAAGCCGGAAGAGGGCAGTCGGCTGGAGCAGCTTCTGGCCCACTACGACGAGCTCAAGGACGCCGCCGACGACGCCGCCGAGAAGCTCAAGAGTTGCGTCGATGCCATCAAGGTCGAGGCGATCCAGCGCGCCCCGCAGGAAGCGCGCCTGCAGGTGGATTCGCCGATGCTGCGGCAGCCGCTGAACGTGTCCTATGTGGAGTCCTGGCGGCTGGACCCCAAGCGCATCCGCGCCGAGGACCCCGTGACGTATGCCCGGTTCGCGATCAAGGGCGGGACGTGGCAGCTCAAGCGCGCCCCGCGCGGATGACACCCACCAAGGAGGTAGCGATGATCCACGACTCAGCACACCCCCTGGCCGGGCACCGGGTCCGGGTGGTCACCGAACGTCCGCTGTTCCACCAGGCCGAGGGTGAGCAGCCCTTCGTCGTCGAGGACTGGTACGACCGGGTCCACGAGGTCTCCTGGATCGAGCCGACCGGTGAGCCCGCGGTGCTCGACTACGCCGTGCGGTCCTCGGTGTCCGGCCTGCCCATCGACGACGAGGTGGTCTACGGGCACACCGACGACGGCCTCGACCATCTGGTGCACACCTCCGAGATCGTCACGGACGAGGACACCGCAGAAGCTGCCGCCCAGGCGTCCGAGCCCGAGACGGCCGAGCCCGAGACGACCGAAGCGGACCAGGCAGAAGGCACTGACGCGCTGACCGAGGCGGTGGCGTGATGAGCATCAACATTCCATTGCTGCGCAAGGTGCTAGACCACATCACCGCGCACCCCGACGAGTGGGACCAGGGATCCTGGGCGATCCAGACCGACAGTTCCCCGTGCGGCACGGCCTTCTGCGTCGCCGGTCACGCCGCGGTGATGAGCGGCCACGAAATCGCCTGGATGCCCGGGGACCTGCCGGTGTACTACACCCGCAGCGGCGAGGCCATCGACACCGTCGCGGAGAAAGAGCTGGGCTTGAACATGGCGCAGTCGGCGCACCTGTTTGCCCCAGACAACAGCCTCGCCGACCTGTGGTACCTCGCAGAGGTCTACACCGACGGCGCGATCAACGCACCCGAGGGCATCACCGCCGAGGATTCCATCTGGTTCGTCGATGACGACCCGCAGTGGGAAGCCCAGCTCCACCGCACCGGCCTGTCCCGGCTCGACCCCTGGTCTGAACCGGCGGTGTGAGCCATGTCGATCAGTCCGGCCGAGTTCATGTCGGCGGCCCCGGCGCCCTTAAGCGGCAACACGCCCTGGGCGTCGCGGTACGCCGACGAGCTGCGTCGCGTGGTCGTCACGCACGCCGCCCGCGCGCCGCGGTCCCTGCAGCGCCACCTCGGCCCGAGCGAGTTGGGCACACCGTGCGACCGGCAGGTGGCCGGCAAGCTCGCCGGGCTGCCGACCACCAACCACGTCGCCGACCCGTGGCCTTCGGTGGTGGGCACGGCGGTGCACGTCTGGCTCGCCGAGGCGTTCGCGGCCGACAACCTGCGTCGCAATCTCCTGCGATGGGCGCCCGAGGTGCGGGTGTCACCCACCGACGCCCATCCCGGCACCGCGGATCTCTACGACGCGGTGGAGGCCGCCGTCGTCGACCACAAGGTGTTGGGCGAGACCTCGATGCGCAAGGTGCAGTCGGCCGACGGGCCGCCGCGCCGATACGTGACGCAGTTGTTGCTCTACGGCCTCGGGTACCGGCGGCTCGGCCTGCCGGTGCAGCGCGTGGTGCTCGCGGCCTACCCGCGGACGTCGTCCACTCTGGACGGACTGTACGTGTGGGAGCGGCCCTACACCCCGGCCGACGATGAGTTGATTGAGCAGGTGCTGGAGCAGACCGCGCTGCGTCGGGAGATGGCGGCGCTGTTGAGTGCCGGCTACGTCGAGCTGCGCGACATCCCCTGCGCGCCGAGTGATTCCGAGTGCTACTTCTGCCCGTTCTACCGACCCCAGAGCGCGCATGACGGTGGATCGGGCTGTCCCGGGACGGTCGGCAACCGTCCCCAGTAGACCCCCGGCCCCGACCGGGTGAGTAGGAAAACGCACAACCCATGAGGTACCCCGAATGAGTCAACAGCCTATCTGGACACACGGACACCAGTACGGACCACCACCGCAGCAGTACCAGCAGCCGCAGTACGGATCGCCGCAGCAGTTCGGGTCTCCGCCGCCGCAGCCGCCGCCGCAGATGCCCTACGAGCAGCCGCAGCAGCAGGGGCCGCCGCCAGCCCAGGGAAGCTTGAGCGAGTTCTTCAACCAGCCCAGCGTGAGCGGCGGTCCGGCGTGGTCGTTCAAGGACAAGCCGGTCGGCACGACCTACATCGGCATGGTCGAGCGGGACGTCAAGGACAGCGACATCCAGCAGCAAACCAACCTCACCGACGGCAGGCCGGCAACCTACCGGGACGGCAGGCCCAAGTTCGTGATGAGGGTGCCGATGGTGGTGCAGCCGGACCAGGACTTTCCCGAGGGCCGCGCCACGTGGTTCGTCCAGGGGCAGGCCCGCGATGAGCTGGTCCGGGCGATGGCCGAGGCCGGTGTGACCGAGGGCCCGCCGCAGCAGGGCGCGGTGATCCAGGTGAGTCTGACGGGAAAGAAGCCCAGCCGCACCCCGGGTTTCAACCCGTCCAACCAGTTCACGGTGAAGTACCAGCCGCCGGAGGGTGGGGCCGGTGCCACCCCGAGGCAGGCGACTGAGCAGCCCGCGGAGGCGATCCAGCCCCAGCAGGGTCCGGATGCCCCGACACAGCCTCCGCAGGCATCCGCGCCCGCTCCGTCGCCCGCGCCGGCTCCCCCTCCGGCGGCGTCCCCACCGCCCCAGCAGGCGGCCAATCCCCAGGCGCCCCCGGACCTCTCCCAGGCCCAGCAGGATCTGCTGGCCCGGTTGACCGGCGGACAACAGCAGTAACACCCCACGGCGCCGGTCACCCGACCCCGAACGGGTGGCCGGCGCCGTCGGTTCTTGCGGGGAGGGCGATGACTTACGCCGTACACGCGGAACTCACCGCGGACCGCAGCGAGATCGTCCTGGTCGGCGCCGGCGCGATCGAGGACGTCGCCTACGCCGCGAAGCGTCTGCAACTGCTCACCCCGTTGATCCGCACCTCCGAACCGCCCGGCGCGCTGGTGACCGAGGCGACCTGGCCCACCGCCGTGCAGCTCGCCGCAAGCTTCGGCGACGCCTGGCGGCCGGGCCCGCGGCTGGGTGAGTGGCTTTCTGCCGAGGCCGCGCGACGCACCGCGGAGACCACCAGCTCGCTGTCCGCCCGGGTGCCCGAGGGTCTCACCCCCCGGGACTACCAGGTTCAGGGCGCGCATCTGGTCGCGGCGACCGGCAAGGCGCTGATCTGCGACGAACCGGGGACCGGCAAAACCATCACCGCAATCCTCGGGTTGCGAGAGACATCCGCGTTGCGGGACAACCTCGACATCGCCCCCATCGTGGTCGTGTGTCCGGCCTCGGTAGTGGACTCCTGGGTCGCCGAGTTCCAGCGTTGGGCCCCGGACTGGAGCACCGTCGCCTGGCGCGGCACACCGACCAAGCGCCACGCCTTGTCCGGCACCGCCGACGTGTACGTGACCTCCTACGACATCGCCCGCATGGACGCGCAGGGCAGCCACGCCGGCGCACGACACAACCGCCTGGTGGGGTTGCGGCCCGGGGCGGTGGTCATCGATGAGTGCCATGCCATCAAGAACAGCCACGCCGAGCGCACCAAGGCCGTGCGCCGGCTGGCTACCCCCGCGCCGTACGTCATCGCCCTGTCAGGCACTCCCATCACCCGCAACACCGCGGATCTGTGGCCGACGCTGACGGTAATCGAGCCGGCGGCGTGGCCCTCGCGCGAGCGGTGGATGTCGCGCTACTGCCTGACCGTGCCCGGCGACTACGGCGCCGAGGTGCTCGGGCTGGATCCGGCCACCGAGGCGGAGTTCCGCACGTGCCTGCTCGGGCAGTTTCGCCGGGTGGCCAAGGTGGACGTGCTGTCGTCGCTGCCGCCGAAGGTGTACTCGGTGCGGCAGGTCGAGCTGCCGGGCAAGTGGCGCCGGGCGTACGACTCGATGGAACGCCAGATGCTCGCCGAGCTGCCCGACGGCGGCGAGCTGCCGGTTATGGACGCCATCGCGCAACTCACCCGGCTGCAGCAGCTTGCCAGCGCCGCCTGCGACGTCGAGGTCAGCTACGAGCCGGACGAGCTCACCGGTGCCGACAAGGCGCACTACTCGGTGACGCTGAAGGCGCCGAGTTGGAAGGTCGACGCGCTGTTGGAGGTGCTGGCCGAGCGAGGCGGAACTCCGGTGCTGGCGTTCGCGCCGTCGCGGCAGTTGATGACGCTCGCGGCCGACGCCGCGCGACAGGCCGGCTACCGCGTGGGGCTGGTGGTCGGCGGGCAGACCGCGGCCGAGCGGACCGCGTCGATCGAGGCGTTCCAGGCCGGTGCGTTGGACCTGATGTGCGCGACCACCGGCGCCGGCGGGGAGGGCATCACCCTGACCGCGGCCGGGACGGTGGTGTTCCTGCAGAGGCCGTGGTCGCTGAAGGAGTCGGTGCAGGCCGAGGACCGGGCGCATCGCATCGGCTCGGAAATCCACGAGTCGATCGAGGTGATCGACATCGTCGCGGCCAACACGATCGACACCCGTGTGCGGGCCGCCCTGCGGTCCAAGGCGGGTCAGCTCTCAGATTTCGTGCAGGACCCGCGGGTGGTCGCCGAGCTGCTCGGCGGGTCCGATGTGGACAGGAGGAAAGTCGCATGACTGAACTCGTCGTGCTGCTGGTGACCATGCTGGGCACGACCGGACTCGGCATGGCCATCGGTTGGGCGCTGGATCGCTTCTACATCCGCCGGAGGTCGTCGCGATGAGCCAACCGCTTCTGGTCATCGGCGTCGACCCCGGCGAGACCGTCGGCCTGTGCGCCCTTTCGCACCTCGGCACGACGCCGCTCGGCGAGATACACATGCGGCCCGTCCAGTGTGGACCCGAGACGGCGCGGGAAGTGGTGGGCATGTGGCTTGATGCGTGGGCGCCGCTGCCGGCGATCCTGGCGGTCGAGCGGTGGGTGAACGGGCCCCGCGCCGCGCGCTCGCGCACGCCCGCAGCAGGTCGGGTCACCCGCGCGCTCATCGCCGAGCTGTTCTACGTCCAGCGCAGCCCGGAGAACGACGAGCGCGTGGGCTGGGCCTGCCGGTCGGCGTCCACGGTCAAGCGCTGGGCGAACAACGAGCGCCTGAAGGCCGCCGGGCTGCTGGACCACGCGCTGAAGGTCGGCCGGCACGCCGGGGACGCCACCCGCCACGCGCTTTACACCGCGGTGCACGACGCCGGCCTGCCGGACCCGTTGAGCAAACACGCCCGTGGGCAGAGGGAGAGGGCTTTGTGACCGATGCCGTGACTGATGCTCTGGACGTGGCCCGCGAGCTGGCCCGTGCCGGCGTTCCGCTGTTTCTGGCGGCGCCGGACGAGACCGCCCAGACCGGGTTCGCCCTGCCGCACCACTGGCAGGAGACGACGGCTGACCCCTCCGTCGTCGATGCCTGGCAGCCGGGCATGGCGCTGTGCGCGGTGATGGGGCACGGACTCGATCTGATCGACATCGACCCGCGCAACGGCGGCGATCTGTCGCAGTTGGACTGTGAACTGCCCCGGTCGTATGCGGCGGCGGCCACCCCCTCGGGCGGGGTGCACTCCTTCATCGCCTCGATCGGGGTGAGGTCGAAGAACAACGTGAAGGCGGGGATTGACGTCAAGAGCGGGGACGCGGACGGCAAAGGCCGGGGCTTCGCGTTCCTCCCGCCGACGGTGCGAATGTCCAAGGTGGACGGTCATCCACGCCGGTATGTGTGGGGCAAGGTGCCGGATGTCGACCGGCTCCGTCGCGAGGGGCCCACGGACGACTCCGGCGCGGGGCTGGCGGCGTTGGTGCGTGCGGCCCGCGGCGAGGGTGTGGTGCCCGGCGGCGAGGCACGGGGCGAGGCCGTGGCCTCCATTGAGGAGTTCATGCGTACCGGCCCGTGGGCGGATGTCGCCGCGACCTTGGCCGGCGGGCGTAACGACGGCGTGATGAAACTGGCCGCCGCGTTGCGGGGCCGGGGTGGCTGGCGCCTGGACGACGCGATTGCCTACATGGACGCGGTCGTGTGGCCCGTGATCGACCAGGACCAGGCCGGGCACGCCTTCAGCCGGGAGGAGTACCTGGCGGCGATCAACTCGGTGTGGGAGCGCTATGCCGACGGTGCGGTCACGCGGATGGAAGAGGCCACCGACTCCGTGGCTGAGCGTCCGCCGGCGCTGAACAGCCTCGGTCTGCTGGAGGGCTGGTTCGTCGAGCGTATCCATGTGCAGCGTCTGGCCGGGCGGTTTCGCTGGTCGTCGGGACTGGGATGGATGGCCTGGGACGGGGCGCGCTGGAAGACCGTGGACCGTTCGGTGGTCGTGGACGACGTCCGCCAGTACGTGATCTGGCTGCACGGCAGCGTTGTCGCCGCCGGCGGGGACGCGGACCTGGTCAAGAAGGTCAGCGCCCTGGGCAACAAAACCAAGCTCGGCAACCTCATCGAGCTGTGCCAGGGCATGGACGGGGTCCGTGCACGGGCCGAGGACTTCGATGCCCACCCGGACCTGCTCAATGTCAGAAACGGCGTGGTCGACCTGCGCACCGGCGAACTGTCGCCGCACGACCCCGAGTTGTTGATGACCAAGATCGCCGGATGCGACTACGTCCCCGGTGCCGCCCACGCGGACTGGGACGCGGCGCTGGCCGCGGTGCCCGACGACGTCCACGAGTGGTACCAGGTGCGGATGGGACAGGCCGCCACCGGCCACATGACCCCGGACGACACGTTGTTGGTCCAGGTCGGCGGGGGTGAGAACGGCAAAACTACGGTCATGACGGGTCTGCGGGGCGCACTGGGCGGGTTCTTCCTGGATGTCTCGCACCGCGCGCTGCTGGCGTCGTCGGACTCGGTACCTACCGAGTTGATGGATTTCCACGGGGCGCGGCTGGCGCTGCTGGAGGAAACTCCGGAGGCGCGGCGGCTGGAGGTGGTCAAGCTCAAGGCCCTGATCGGCACGCCCACCATCACCGCCCGGCGGATGCGCCGCGATCCGATCACCTTCGCCGCGACGCACTCGCTGTTCTTGTCGACGAACTACCTGCCCGTGGTCCAGGAGGTCGACCACGGCACCTGGCGCCGACTGGCCGCGCTGCGGTTTCCCTATCGGTTCCGCGGGCGGGAGGCCGAGCTGGTGCGCGAGCACGACCGCCGTGGCGATCCGGGCCTGCGGGAGCGCATCCGGCTTGGCGAGACCGGCCAGCACGAAGCCGTGTTGGCGTGGTTGGTCGACGGTGCCCGGAAGTGGTACGCGGCCGGCAAGGTCATGCCCACCCATCCCGAGCGTGTGCTGGCCGACACCCGGGAGTGGCGGGCCGGTGCGGACCTGATCTGGGGTTGGCTCGACGAGCGGATGATCTTCGACGCGAACCGGCACGTCATGTCGTCCGAGCTGCTCGACGACATCAACGAGTACCTCACCGGACAGGGACACCGGCCCTGGTCCAAGCAGTTGCTGACCAGTCGACTGGAGGGCCACTCGGAGATCACCGGACGCGGAGTCAAACGCCGCAAGATCAAGCGACAGGAGGGGTTGTCGCAGCGTCCCGCTCGGCCGGGAGCAGTCACCACGAGTGACATTCCATCCGCTTATTGGGCCTGGATGGGGCTGCGCTTCCGAGATGATCATGACGAGGGGAGTTATCCACAGGTTGTGGATAACCGGGAGATGGTCGGTTCAGCGAGAACTAAAGTTGATCTGTTGACCTGCGAAGTTCCAGAGGTTCCAAAGTTGTCGTTCCCCACAGATTTTGCATCACGAGATCAACAGGGCTTTTCCCTATGGGGAACGGCGAACTTTGGAACCTCTGGAACCCATGATCAACAACTGATCAACTCCAATGGTCACACAGAGTCATCAGAGCCGGATGCTCCCCGACGAGAAATGATCAAGGCCCAGGCGCTGGAAGTCGACAGTGCCGTGCTGGATACCGCGCCACCTCGCGCGCCGGTAGCGATTGTGCTGGACCTGGAAACCGGCGATGCCAAGAAGGATCGCTACGACACCGACCCCCGGGCGTTCGTCCGCCTGGCTGGTCTCAACGCGGACGGCACGTACTACGACACCACCGACATCCCCGCCGTGGCCCACGCCGCCGGCAACGCCGAGCTGCTGGTTGGACACAACCTGATCAGCTTCGACCTGCCCGTGCTGGACGCCGTCGCACCCGGCTCGATCGACCTGTTGGAACTGACCCGCTGTCGGCGCGTTCTGGACACCATGGTCACCGAAGCCGTACTCGATCCACCGGAGGTCGACGAACGGCCGAACGCCGTGGCCCGCGCCGCCGCGCGCTACCGCCTGAACGCCATCGCCGAGCGCCGCGGACTACCCGGCAAGACGGACCGACTCGACGAACTCGCCAAACACCACGGCGGCTATGACGCCATCCCGGTCGACGACCCCCGGTACCGCGCCTACCTGCGCGGCGACGTGGACGCCACCCGGGCACTCGCCGACGCCCAAGCCCCACACCTGCGCGACTACGTCTGGCGCGAACACCGTGTGGCCGCCATCGCCGCGATCATGTCCGATGCCGGTCTGGCCGTGGACATGCCCCTGCTGCAGGACCGCTACTGGCGCACCCGCAACCGCAAGGCCGACCTCACCCGCCGGCTCGCCCAGCGCTACGGCCTGCCCACGGTCAACGCCGCTGGCAAACCCGTCGAGTCCGCCCACGCCACCAAGGAAGGCAAAGCTGCACTCGTGGCCGCCTTCGCCGACCTCGGCGTGGACGACGCCGACCTGCCCCGCACCGACAAGGGCGCCTACAGCTTCGGTGGCGACGGGATGCGCGAGCTGGCCCGCAAATACGGCGGCGAGGTGGCCGAGCTCTGCGACGCGGTCGCCGACATGGCCGGCGCCCGCACCGTGTACGCCACCGCCCTGGAACACACCCACGCCGACGGTCGCGTGCACCCCCAGATCACCATGTACCAGGCATCCGGCCGGTGGTCGGTGACCAAGCCCGGACTGACCGTGTTCGGGAAGCGCGGCGGTCGCGTGGCCGAGCGTGCCGTCTTCCGCGCCGACGACGGCAACCTCCTGCTCGCCGCCGACCTGTCCCAGATCGACGCTCGCGCGGTTGCCGCCCACTGCCAGGACCCGGCCTATCTGAGCCTGTTCGAACCCGGCGTGGACTCCCACACCGAGGTCGCGCGCATGGTCTGGGGTGATGCCAGCCGCCGGCAGGACGCCAAAGCCATCGGACACGGCTGGAACTACGGCATGGGTCTGGACGGACTCGCTCGCAACGCCGGCGTACCCGAGCACGTGGCCGCCGAGTTCGACCACACCATGCGCGAACGCTTCCCCGGCCTAGTCGCCTGGCGCGAGCACGTCCGCGACCTGGCCCGCAGCCACGGTGTGCTCGACAACGGTTTCGGCCGGCTCATGCGCTGCAACCCCGCCCGCGCCCACACCCAGGCACCCGCGCTGATGGGCCAGGGCACCGCCCGCGATCTGATGATGGAATGCCTACTGCGGCTGCCCGACGACATCGCACGCATGATCCGCATTCAGGTCCACGACGAGGTCGTGCTGGAAGTCCCCGAGAACGACGTGGACGAGGTCGCCGCCGAAGTGCTCAAGGCCATGACCTTCCAGTGGGCCCCACCCGGCGCCAGCCGTCCGATCACCGTGCACGCCGACGTCTCCGGCTCCGGTCGCAACTGGGCCGACTGCTACACGAGTTGAGGGGAGAGCCCATGACCCACCAGGTCTGCGCCGCCGCCGACTGCGACCGACCCACCGAGACCATGCTCTGCGGCGGCTCACGCGACGAGCTGGTAGCCGCACTGCGCTCGCTCGCGGTCACCGACGTGGACGGCCGGCGCGAACACGGTCTCGCCGCCGACCTCGCGCTGACCATGACCCGGCGACCCAGCCCCGTCGGAGCGTACGAAAAGATCAAACTGTTCGGCTCCGGGCACGCCCAACCCCTGCCGCACGACCCCCGCGCGGCCGAAACCTGGACCGTCATGGCCAGCACCGTCGCGCTCTGGGCAGGCGAACTCGCCCGCGTGAACACCCACCTACGCCCCGCCTGGCGCACGGTCGCCGGCGCCGCCGCGTGGATGAGTCGCTACCCCACCCTGCTCGCCGCCCACCCCGCCGCCGGCGACATGCACACCAGCATCCTGTCCGTGGTCGGCCGCGTCTGGGCCGCCATCGACCTCCCCGAGGACACCATCTGCCTCGGCCGCTGCCCCGGCTGCGACACCGTCCTGTACGCCCGCGCCGGCCGCGCCCAGCTCCGCTGCACCTGCGGGCAGGACATCGACGTCGCCGCCCGCCAGGCACAGCTCCGCGACGTTCTCGCCGACGAACTGGCCACCGCGACCGCCATCGGCCGTGGACTCACCGCGCTGGGTCTACCCGTCAAACCCGCCACCATCCGCCAGTGGGCCGCTCGCGATCGACTGGCCACCTACGAACCCCACCCCCGCGATCCACGCCGTACGCCTCGCTACCGCGTCGGAGACGTGCTCAACCGAGCGATCCAACACGCTCAAGAGCCCACCCGCACCCAACGTCGAGGTCATCCCTCGAAAGTCCCTTGAGCAGCGCGAACACGACTGTCACGCTCAGGTTGTCCATGGTGGGACGAGTGGCCCCGTAGAGCAGGCGTCGAGCGATACATCCGAGGCACGCTCCGCCCGCTCCGGGGCCATTCGACTACCCCTTGCGCGGTCCCAGGTGCTTGCCTGCCGGCCGGTCGGTGAGAATCCATTCTCGTGCCTCGCTGCGGAGGAACACCGCCGTGGCCAGGCCCGGAATGCGTCCGGGAGCTCGGGGATGATTCATCAAGCGCCGGATGAGCGACAGCGTGACTCGCTTGCCCAGCAGCTCTTCGTACATGTCACCGATCTCGGCATAGCCGACGATGAGCTGCCCCAACTCCTCCTTGCTGATCTCCATGGCTCCCCCTTCCCTAACTGACCACGCGCAATGGTGGCCGCTGAGCGACCTGCGGGGCATCCCGCTTCAGTACGCGCTCGATGAAGTAATCCCGCTCGGCATCCGTCACGTACGGTGCCTGGAACCGCACCATTGAGCCGTTCGGTGCGCAGTACAACCCATCACCCGCACCGAGCAGACTTTCCGCCCCGGGACGGTCGAGAGCCATCCGGGAATCCACCGCCTGGGGCAACGCGAACGCCAACCTCGCCGGCACATTTGTCTTGATCTCGCCCGGCAGGATCTTCCGCGACGGGTGCTGCGTGGCCAGCACCAGGTGGATACCGCTGGCTCGCGCCTTCTGTCCGGCACGCTGCACGTAGTTCGTCACGGCCTTACCGGCGACGGCCATCAGATCGGCGATCTCGTCCACCACCGCCGCGATACGCGCCATCCTCGCCACACCCGGCAGAGCGTTGTAGGAGTCGAGGTCACGCACGCCAGCGGCGCACATGCGTTCGTAGCGACGATCCATCTCCTCACAGAGCTGCTTCAGCGCCCGCACCGCCTCGTTCGGGTCGGTTACCGGCGGACGCAGCAGATGGGGCAGCCCTCGGTACGGCGTGAACTCCACCATCTTCGGGTCGATCAACAGCGCCCGCAGGTCTTCCGGCAGGTTGCGCATGAACAGCGTGCACAGCGCCGCCGTCAACCAGTTGCTCTTACCGCTGCCGGTCTGACCCGCTAGAAACAGGTGCGGCATGTCCGCCAGGTTGGCCACCTGCGGACCACCATCGATGTTCGGCCCCAACGGCACACTCAGCCGCGGCTGGCCCCGCATGTCAATGTCCGTGAGCTTCACGGTCACCCGCTCGGCGTTCGGCACCTCGATCCCCATCAGCGGATGACCCGGCACCGGCACCTGAATCCGGACCTGGGGCGTGCCCAGCGTGTACTGGATGGTTAGCAGCAGCTTGAGCACGCTCTCCGGCCGCTCACCCGGCGACAACGCGATGTTGTACCGGCTGATGGCCGCACCCGTGTTCGCACCCACGACGCGCGCCCGAACACCCTGCTCAGCGAACAGGTCACCGAGTGCCGTCGCGATGTCCGACGGCGCACGCGGTTCGGTTGTAGTCATGATCGTTGTCTTTCTCTCGGGTGGAATCGGCCTGGCGGCCGGCGCGGTGGACGGAGCTGGTACCCCATCCGCCACGCTGGCGGTCAGTCCTTGAGTGGGACATGCGGTGTGTCGGGCAGAGGGATGGGGTTGCCGTCCACGTCGTACTTGGCACCCCCGCCGGTCGCGCATCGCTTGTTACCCCCGCGGTCGATCCACTCTCCGTACCCAAATTCGATGTCCAGATCGCACACTCGGCAGGCCGCGCGTGCCCCATGTTGGGGTTCGTCCCCATTCTCGTTCTCGGTGTTTTCGCGGGATGTGGCGACCGGAGCGAGCAGCATCCAGTCGTCCGGGACGTCGTTCACAGGGTCGCCATATTCGAACCGCGCGAAATTCACCTCGCGGATCTCGTCTCCGTCGAGTTGGACACGCAGGATGTCCATCTCGGGGTGTTTCCAAACCTGGATCGAGGGTTCCCCGTCCACGATCGTTCTCCTCTCGGGTGGAATTAGATTTCGCCGTTGTCCATCTTCTCGGTCAGGGTGTGCAGTTTTCTTTCGATGTCATTAATGGAACCGGCGAGACCCCACTCATCGCTGTTTTCCGTTTCGATCTTGCGTGCTTGGCGGACCATGGCGAGGGCGTTACCCAGCAGCACACGGGTGTCCTGACCCATGATCGTTCTCCCCATCTCGGGTGGAATCGGCTGACCCATGATCGTGTCTCCTTGTTTCCGGTGGAATCGGCCTGGCGGCCGGCGCGGTACCCGAGTGACCTCGGGCGCCACGCCGGCGGTCAGAGACTAGATGTGCTCGCCTTCTTTCGTGACGTAGGTGATCTGGTTCTTGCCGTCCGTCGTGATCCGCACAGGTACGTTGTGGACGTCGCTGTTCGAGATCCCATAGTTGATCGCCGCGTCCGGCTTCGTCTGAAGCACGTCGCCACCGCGCAGATGTACGCGGTATCGCGGATTGCCGTTGGCGCTGTTGTTGAGCCGGTCCACGCTCTCGATCACAGCGTCGAACTCGGCACCCTCGCTTGCCATGGTGGATCTTCTCCTCTCGGGTGGCCCTACAGTTGGTCTGACGGCCGGCGCGGTGAACGGCACAGGTCCGTGCACCACGCTGACGGTCAGCCCTCGTCCTCGTCCTCGTCCTCGTCTTCGTCCTCCGGCTGGTTTTCCTCGACCCACTTCAGCACGTTCTGGATGGCCTGGGTGTAGGCCAGGTACAGCGCGCGGCCGATCTCCACGACCGCCGTGGTCTCGCTGTCCATGTGATAGACGTCGAGCTGGCCGAAGTCGAACGCGCCGGCGTAGGCGTTGAAGCCCTCCAGGTCGAGGTGCCAGCACTCCGCGATGATCGCGAACTCCTTGACGCGGTCCGTGGTGTAGATCGGGACGAGGCTGTCCACCAGCTCGTGGATCACCTCCGCACGCCCCCGTGGTACGTCCCACCGGTCGTAGTCGCTTGCCTCCACGATCGCGTCCCGCAGACCCTCCAGGATCTGCTTGCCCTTGGGCGTGTCCGCGTCGCTGCCCACCTTCAGTCCAGCGATGTTGTCCAGCTCGTATAGGGACAGGTTCTTGAGCTCGGTCATGTCCATGATCGTGTCTCCTCTCGGGTGGTATCGGTCCTGGCGACCGGCACGGTACCCAGGGTGTCGGACACCACTGGGTGCCATGCTGGTGGTCAGGTCAGGGTCAGTCTCTGGCGAACTCCAGCAGCACCCAGTCACCCTCGTCGTCCGATTCGACGTTGACCGAGGACAGCTCGTAGCCGGACTGCACGTCGATGACGGTGCGGTCGGCGTTACGTGGGTTCTGCTTGACGAGGTACTGAAGCTCGTCAAGCAGTGCTCTCAGCGTCATGATCGTTCTCCTCTCGGATTCGGCCTGGCGGCCGGCGCAGTGAACGGAACTCGTCCGCCCACCACGCTGGCGGTCAGCCCTTGACGCATGACCCGTCGCAGTAGACGGACTCACCCATGTGGGCGCCGTCGAGACTTTCATGCCCGGGGCAGAACGTTTCCGGCGCCTGTTCCTTGCGTGCTCGGCGCTCGATCTCACCAAATGCCATGTCCGGGTCGTCGAACACACCCACGGTGATCGGGTCGTACCGATCCGCCGGGTCGGGGTGCTCTCCGTCCCAGTCGTGCGCCTGCGTCAGGTACTGCGGAGTCGGTGACCCGTAAGGTTCGACCTTGGTCACCGTGCCGATGCGGATGTCGTTGTCGTTCCGCACCGTCACGATTTCCGCCGTGGCGTGAACAGGGCTGCAACGACGCATGATTGTTTCTCCTCTCGGGTGGATTCGGCCTGGCGGCCGGCGCGGCGAACGGCTCTCGTCCGTCCACCACGCTGGCGGTCAGAGCGTTTCCCACTTGCCCTGGTCGTTCTGGTACTGGATGTCGACGCATCCGGAGTCCGGCTGGGAGAGGTCGTCCAGCGGACCGAACTCCGCTTCGGCGTCGCTGTCCTCACCTCGGTCCAGGTACCGGCCGATGTGGATTACGCGAGGCTCCTCGGGGTGTCCCGCGTAGTCGACGTCAACCAGTGTCCGCCACTTCCGGCCCTCGCCGGCCTTCAGCCGGGCGAGCAGGTCGGCCGGTGCGGTGCGCGGCCCCATGGTGCCGTTGCGGCTGTACTCGGTGTCCTCGACGGTTCCCGTGTCGTCCTCGTTGGGCGTGCGGGTGCTGTCGACGATCCAGGCGTAGTCGCTCGTCATGATCGTTGTCCTGTCTCTCGGGTGGATTCGGCCTGGCGGCCGGCGCGGCGAACGGAGCTCGTCCGTCCACCACGCTGGCGGTCAGGGATCAGACCTCCAGGTTGTCGATTCGCGCGATCAGTTCTTCCAGGTCATCGCGGATCTTGCGGATCGGCAGCGCCAGCCCCCACTGGTCGTCCGACTTCTCGATCCGGAGGGCTTGACGGAGGTGCTTCAGCGCCGTTCGCAGGTGCGGGACGCTGTCTTCAGCGAACGGTCCCGTCCATGCGCGGAACTGCGTGCAGCCGTAGGCGCACTTCCGCTCTTGCGGCTTGCGGTTGTTGAACCGCCACTCGCTGGACGTGTCGTCCGCCCAGTCGCCCCACAGATGCGCGTTGGGGTTGTTGGGGTGCTGGTGGCCGGTGACCCGGCCTTCGATCCAACCGGTTTGCGGTCCGGAATTGACGACCGTGGCGACTCCGTCCAGGACCTGGGTGAGCTGCTCGTCCTTCATGATCGTTGTCCTGTCTCTCGGGTGGAATTGGCTTGGCGGCCAGTGCCGCATCCGGTTGTCCGGACACGACACAAGCGGTCAGGTTTGCTTCGCTTCCTCGCGGTCGGCCAGGTCGCGCTTGACGAGTTCGCGCACCTCGTCCGGGAGGTCGGTCCAGCGGCACGCCTGGTGCCTGACCCGATACCGATACGCGGCGACCTTGTGCGCCTCCATCTCGCCGGCGCAGCCGAATCCTTGTGGACTTGTCGGGTGCTTGGACATGCCTCGGTAACTGAGCCACATGTTCGCGTACGTGGTCCCGGTGACCGGTTCGGCGTAGAACACGGTGTACCGGTCGAAGGTCTCCGGGCCAGCGTCGTAGATTGCCAGCACCCCGTCTGGGCAGTCCCCGTTCCGCCAGCGTTTGGATTGCCGGCGCGGTACGTATTTGTGCATGATCGTTGTCCTTCTCTCGGGTGGAATTGGCTTGGCGGCCAGTGCCGTCTCCGGTTGCCCGGACACGACACAAGCGGTCAGGCTTTCGGCATGGTCCAGTCTGTAGGCTTACGGAACGTCCGCGCGTCCTCGGTCCAGTGGTAGCTGTCCGAACCGCTGACGTGCCAACCGTCGTTCTGGCGTTCCAATGCGACGATTAGCGTGCCGTCCTCGACCCACAGTCGCGCCTCGGCTGCGTCGTCCTCGGCGTAGAAGTGAGTTGAGATGTCGAGGTCGTTGGCACACCATTGCCAGTGCCAGTCATCTGGCCATCTGTCTTCTTCCCACCACAGCCAGAACGTGATGTTTCGCTCGTCGTTGTCCTCGATGATCGCGCCGAAGTTCTGGCCTTCCTGTGGTCCGTCGTCCTTAAGAACTGCGTCGACCTGTGCACGCATCGACGGCTCGTCGTCCCCGTACCCGCTGTTCTCGAAGTCTGGGTAGTCTTCGCGGCGAGCGGTCGCGGACAGGTGGTCGTATGCGGCCTCGTCATCTCGGTCCGCGTACTCCTGCATGTTCGCGATCAGCACGTCACGCGCGTCTTTCCATTCGGAGTAGGCGTGCGTGTCGCTTTCCGGTAGGTATCCGGTCAGGTTGTGACCGGTCACCCATGCGCTCATGATCTTGTCCTGTCTCTCGGGTGGAATTGGCCTGGCGGCCAGTGCCGTCTCCGGTTGTCCGGACACGACACAAGCGGTCAGGTGGTTTCTTGGTGGGCAACGGCCCATCCGGCGACGTCGTCCCTGTCGTCAGCAGCGTCCAGCGTGGTGACGATGACCGCGACGTAGAGACCCGGTGTGGTCCGGATGTCCTTTTCGAGCCGTCCGCCGATGAATTCCGACGGGTGCATGATTGGTCCCCGGTAGCCGTGCTGTCCGGTGTATCCGGTCAGCAGTGACCAGCCCTGAGCGCGGACGTTTCGGATCATTTGCTTTTCGTGCGCGTTCAGAATCTGACCGTCATCGTCCGTGTCCACGATGATTTCCGGTGCGTGCACTCCGGATGGTTCGGTGATACTGCCGTCCGTGTGCACTCGGATCACGTGATCGAACTCCATGAGGTCGTTGAGTTCTTTCATGATCGTTGTCCTTCTCTCGGGTGGAATTGGCCTGGCGGCCAGTGCCGTTTCCGGTTGCCCGGACACGACACAAGCGGTCAGGCGTTGGTGGAGGTCTTCGGAATCCATGCGGTCGCCGCGTGACGGTCACCATGGAAAGATGAGCCGCAACCGTCGCAGTCCGACGTGCGAAAACCCAGGTCTTCGCAGTCGCACTCACTGTCGGTCTCCCGCTTGCACCCGTCGTTGTGCTCCAGGGTGCCGAGCGTGATGTGAATGTCGCCCCACTTCTCGGCCATGGCCGCTGCGCACTTCTCGCCACGGTTCGTGCCGTCGTTGATCTCGCCATTGGCGAGGATCTGAAGGCAGTCTTCGCAGATCGACAGCGATGCGGGCTCCTCGTTCTCGAATGCCATGATCGTCTCTTTCTCTCGGGTGGAATTGGCCTGGCGGCCAGTGCCGTGTCCGGACGGTCCGGACACGACACAAGCGGTCAGGCTCGGCTGTATTTCTTCAGCGTGTGCGGGGTGAGCACAGTCGTGTCGTAGCGCCAGTTTTCGTACTGGTCGCGCGCATCCGCCTTGCACAGCGGCTCGCCGCTGTCCTTGCTGATCCGTTCGGCAGGCTGGTCGCAGTAGTCGCAGAGCTTGTCCGGCGCTGGCGACGGTGCCTCACCCGTGGTCGGGTGCTTGGTGCACAGCCGTTCACCGTTCATGAGACTGTGCTGACCGTCGTCGGTGATGACGTTGAACCAGCCGTTCCAATACGGCGAATCGAACAGTGACGATCCGGTGAAGTCCACCGAGCCAGGCTTGAGGTCGTAGTCCCACACGCGCAGTCCGTCGCGGATCAGCACACGGTCAGCGGTGCGAAACAACGGGTCTCTGCTGTTGTCTGCGTCGTGCCTGTTGACCTTCTCGGCCATGATCTTGTCCTGTCTCTCGGGTCGAAGAGCAGCTAGCTGGTTGCTCAGTAGCCAGTACGGCGGACGGAGTAATGAGTCTGTCCGCCAGGCTGGTCACGGGGTGACGTAGCGACACACGCCGCCAGACGGGTAGCCGCAGTTACGGACGTGCTTTATGGGTCGTCTGCCGTTGAGCTGGGAGACGTATCGCTCGGAAACGTTGGCCTCTCGGGAGAGGTCCCAATCGTCTTCCGTAGCGAAAACCGTCTGAAGCATCGTGATGATCTCGGTATCGGTGACTTCCGCCATGATCGGTTCTTTCTCTCGGGTGGAGTTGGCCTAATGGCCAGCGCGGTGAACGGCGTGTATCCGTTCGCCACACTGGTCATTCGCTCACTCCCACAAGCGACCCTTAGCGCGTCGCGCGACCGGGTGCTCACTGGTCCGTGCGCGCTTGTTTGCTTCGCTGGTGTGCGCTAACACGTTGCGTCCGTAGGTTCGGCGCGTGGGTGCGCCGGTCGGGTCTAGCGGGACGCGGTTGAGGTGTCGCCATGGTGCGTCGCTTTCGCTGGCGAACGTGTGTGTTTTGAATCCGCCGCGTGTGGTGACTCGACCGCTGGCCAACAACCATGTTTGCATCCGAGCTCGGTTGGTGAACCGAGCGACCGGCGCGCTGTTCAGCGTGACCACAATCATGATCCGTTCCCTTTCGCTCGGATCCCGCGCGATCGTGAGTGATCGTGCGAGTGTGACCACGCACGGGTGGATAAGTGATCATCCGACCGTGCATGATCAACCCAAGTGAGAGAGGATTGATCATCAGCAAATATGATGCCCCTAGGGCCGCTCGGACCGCTGCTGCGCGGCTACCGAGTGTGTCGCGTGTCCGCCCGCGTCGAGGCTTTGGCTTCCGGTCGGTGCCTGCCCCTAGCGAGAATTTGTCGAGGGACCTTTGAGCGGAGGATGCTCCGCCTTACTCGGTCCAGCGCCACGCGATGCACGTTCTTTGTGTGGGTCCGGAGTCTGTGTCTTGTGTCTGCTGCCTTCCCTCTTCCCGCGTCGTGCGGGTCCGCTCGCGAGCGTCCCTTTCGCTCGCCCGTCCGGATCCCTTCCGGCCGTCCCGCTCGGCCCCCGTTGGCCGAACAACAGCGACACTACGCCTCCCTGTTGTGAAGCGCAACAGGCGTGAACTGCGGAAACGAGAACTGGGGGTGTGACCTGGGGCACATCGGTGGGGATGATTCGGATAGAACGGACTACCCTACTGTGACCGGAGTCACAATATGTGGACTCGGAAGTGGACATATCCGGCATGTCCACAGTGGAGGCGTCCACAGTGGAATAGGGTATATCGGACATACTGCCGAGCTCGGGTCCACGGTGGACGTGTCCTCCGTGGACGTCCCTTGTAGAGGCGTCCTGTATGGAGCGTCCACAGTAGAGGCGTCCCCTATAGAGTGTCCGTTGTGGAGTGTCCACAATGGAGCACCAATGGTGATCGCTAAGCCTGCCCTCTGAGCTGGGCTAACAGTGCGAGATGCCAGGTTGCCGCGCGTGTCCTATGGAGACGTTTGCTAATGCAACACACCGACATAAGTAGTGTTATGTCGGTAGGTTGTGCACATGCAAACGCCAGGGCTACGTTACGGCTCGGTCACAGTGTGAGCTCGGTGCTTGCCAGGCCCGGTACCGGGGGGTATAATGCACGTCCCCCAAGCCGAGATACCGCATTAGCCTCTCGGTTTCTCCGCATCGCGTGCGCGTAGCGCGAGATCATCGGCCTGGCGGGGGTGCAGCGCGAGGTCAGCGGCTCGGCGGCGCAGCCGAACGAACGCCGCGTGCCCGATGCCGATATGCACCGCCGCGGCCGTCAGCAGCACGCAGAGCACGGCAACGCCGGTCGACATGCCCGCAGGTTATCGCCGTCGTCAACCAGATGACACAGCCCGTCGGTGCGTCGTCGCCCCTGTCGTCCAGCGGCCCAGGACGTCGCAGCCGCGGGGTTCGAGTCCCCAGCCGCCGGCGCGCACGGTGGCGAACCGCCTGACACGGAGTGGCCCCGGCGCGAAGACCCCGGTTCAAATCCGGGCGGGGGCGCCAGACATGAAAGGGCCCGGCGGGGGTCGCTATCTACGGCCACTTGCGTGGTTCCACCCGAGAGGCGCCCGCTCCGCCGGGCTGGACCCAGTATCACACAGGGAGGTTTGTGGGCGATACGCCAGACTCGGGCGTCGACTCGACGACCGGTGAGTGGACCCCGGCCTTCCCTGGCCAACGGGAGCCGTTCAAAAAGGGCCACACACTGTCGATGGTGCACGGCGCCAACTCCCCGCGGCGCTTCGGACCCCTGGCCGAGCAGCTCGAACACCAGGCCCGCACCTCCGAGGGCTGGCCGCCGCACCTGGACAACCCCATGTACCGGTCCTCGATCAAGGCATTGTTCCGGGCCGAGGCCCGCATCGAGTTGCTCACCGATTTCCTCAACCAGTTCGACGGCGTTCAGGGCGTGGAGGACGCCATGAGCGAGCGGGTGCACACCGAGGAAGAGGAAGACGAGACCTACACCGGCAAGAAGCGCGTCACGATGACCAAGCGGGTCTCTTCGGCGATGGAGCGCTTGCACCGCGAGGAGACCCTGGCCATGAATCTGCGCTCCAAGCTGGGTCTGGACCCGTTGAGCTTCTCCCGGATTCAGGCGGATGTTGCTCGGACCAGTGTGGATCTGACCAAGCTGTGGTCCGACGATGCCGACGATTCCTAAGCGCGAGGACGTGCGCGCGGCCCGCAACGACTTCGGTCTGTTCTGCCGGATTCTCGGCTACCCGCGCACGTCCTGGCAGCTCGATGCCATGCGGCTGGACAAACGCCACACCTGCATCGTCTCGCCCAGGCAGTGCGGCAAATCCCAAACTTTGAGCCTCAAGGCCATCCACTGGGCGTTCCGCCGGCCCCGGCAGATGGTGCTGCTGGTCTCCGCCGGCGAGGAGGCTGCCGGCCGGTTGCTGCGCATGATCCGTGACATCTGCGCCCACGCGCTGCTGGCCGGCGCCGTGGTGGACGAGACCCAACACCGGGTGGTGCTGGCCAACGGCAGCGAGATCCGCTCGGTGCCCGCCTCCGAACGCCAGGTGCGTGGTTGGAGCGTGGACCTGCTGCTGGTGGACGAGGCCGCGTTCGTCAGTGAAGACCTGCTGCTCTCGGCGGCGCTGCCCACCACCGCGGCCCGTCCGAACGCCCGGATCATCCTGGCCTCATCCCCCTGGGGCGACGCCGGCAGTTTCTTCACCTTCGCGATGCAAGGCCGCGATCCCCACCACGACCACATCGCCACGTTCCACTGGAAACTCGCCGACGCGCACTGGATCTCCGAGTCCGTCATCGAGGCCGCGCGGGCGACCATGTCTCCGTTGCGGTTTCAGGCCGAATACGAAGGGCAGTTCATCGCCTCCGGCGACGCCTATTTCGACCACACCGACCTCATGGCCTGTGTGGCGGACTTCGAGATGCGCCGGCACGGCGAACGGATGCCCGTGAGCTGCGGCCTGGATTGGGGCAGACGACAGGACGCGCACGCCGTGGCCTTGGCCGGACTGCTCGACGACCACGGCTACAACGGCCGTTCGATCGTCATCGTGCCCTGGGCGGAGACCTCGCGCCGGCGCTACGGCCTGCAGGTCGCCGAGGTCGAGGCCCTGGCCAAGAACTGGTCGCTGTCCGTGCGCACGGAGACGACCGGCGTCGGGGCGTTTCCCAGCGAGGAGCTCGGTCGCCGGCTCGGGGGACTGGTCAACGTGCGCTCCACCCCGACGACGATGGTGTCCAAAGAGGACGCCTACGGCCGGGTGCGCATCCTGCTGACCGAACGGCAACTGGTGCTGCCCAACCATCCCGAAATGCTCAAGCAGCTCGGCGGCATCACCGCGCAGCCCACCCCGACCGGCGGCCTGCGCATCGGCGCCCGGCTGGAATCCCTGCACGACGACCTGCCCGACGCCGTAAGCCTGGCGGTGGCCGGACTGCCGCGCGAGCTGGCCCGGGTGCCGCGCAGCGAGCCGCCGGCCGAGCAGGAGTGGGTCGAGACCCCCGAGGGGGTGGCCGTACCCGTGCCCGTGCGCACCGTCAACGCCGAACTCGACTGGGGATCGGTCTACCTGGACCCGGACGAATCCGCCGACTACATCGACGACGCCGAGCTCAATCCCTGGTTGGAGGTCTACTCCTGATGGACTTTGCTCTCCTGCTGTGCGCGGTGATCTGCTTCGGGGTGTTGGCCCTGGCTGAGATCATCTCCGGTGTGCGCACGGCCTACGTGCCGGCGGGTTTCCTCCTGCCGATCGGGTTGCTGTTCATGGCGCTGCCCGCGCTGATCCACGCGATGCCGTAGGGAGGACTCTCGTGATCAGTGCCGAGGCCCGCGCGCTGCTCGATCGGCTGGAGTGCTTCACCGACCACACCTACACCCGTATGTCGGTCGGCCAGCGCGACCAGTGGACGGCCTACATCCGCGACAGTTTCCAGGACGAGGGGGTGGCGATCAGCTCCCCGGCCGAGGCCCGCGCCGCCCTGATCGGCATCGTCTACTCGATCCAGGTGCTGTTCCCGGACGCCACACTGAACGCCGACGCCGTGGACACCCTGGTCGCCACCATGCACACCCTGGCGGGCAAGGCCGGCGTGCCGACGGTGGGGGAGACGCCGTGAGCGAACTCGGCGAGTGGATCGAACCCGACACCGAAACCGAGCTCACCGACGAGGACCGCGCGGCGCTGCTGGAAAAAGACGAGTTCGGCCAGACCAACTTCGAGCGCCGGGCCTGTGAGCACTGTGGCGGGGTGCACCTGCGCACCTGCCGCCGGATCAAGCGCCGCAGCGAGCGCACCTCCGAGGGTGACCGCGTCGTCGAGGTCGAGTATTGGCGCCAGGACGAATGGCATCAGCCGGGCGGGGTGATCTGGCCCGAACAGCTCGGCATCATCGATACCTGACGGGAGGTTGATGGCGAATTCCCTGTCTTCGATCGCCCGTGGCATCGGCTCGCGCGCCTCCGAGATGAGTCAGGGCGGTGCCAGCTATGGGGGACTGTCCCCGCTGGCGCTGCAGTACCAGCAGTCCGGATACCAAAGCGGCGGCAACGTCGGTCTGCCGCGCGATCCGCACCGGTTCCTCACCGGCCAGTTCGGTCCCCAGGAACCCATTCACCCCTCCGGAATCGACGAGCCGGAAGCCGGCGCCGACCGGCCCGCGCCCCGGCGTTGGGAGTACAACGTCGGCTGGAACCTGCCGACGGGAACGCCCGGCACCGAGGGTCTAAAAATCGCGACGTTCGCCACCCTGCGCAGCTTCGCCGATTTGTATAGCGTCGTGCGGGCCACAATCCAGATGTGCATCCAGGAAGTGGTCTCCACCGACTGGGACATCGTGCCCACCAAGGAAGCCGAACTGGCGATGCACGGCAACCAGTCGGCCCAGGACGATTTCGCGCGTCGTCGCGCCGAGGCACTCAAATTCTGGTACCAGCCGGACCTGCAGTACCCGACCTGGACGTCTTGGATGAAGGCCCTGTTGGAGGACCTGTTCGTCCTGGACGCGCCGAGCCTGTATCTGCATCCCACGCGCGCCAAGGGGCACGGCCCGTTCGGGTCGAATCTGGCCAGCCTGGACATCCTGGACGGCTCGACGATCCGCCCGCTGCTGGACACCCGCGGCGGCACCCCGAAGCCCCCGAACCCCGCCTACCAGCAGTATCTGTGGGGCGTGCCACGGGTGGACCTGTCCACGCCGATGCTCGCCGACGACGAGGGCATGACCACGACACTGGTCGACGAGTTCCGCGGCGACCAGTTGCTGTATCTGCCGTTCACCCAGCGGTCCTGGACGCCGTACGGGTTCTCCAACCTGGAACGGGCGCTGATTCCGGTGGCCACGGGATTGCGTAGGCAGATTTACGCCATGCAATTCTACACCGAGGGCACAATCCCCGCGGTGTACGTCACGCCGGGCCCGGACATCTCCACCCCACAGCAGATCGCCCAACTGCAGCGGGCACTGAACAACATCGCCGGCGATCAGTCGTACAAACACAAGGTCATCGTGCTGCCGCCGGGGTCGAAAATCGATCCGCAGAAGACCATCAACCTCGCGGACCAGTTTGACCAGGTACTCGCCGCCGAGGTGACCATGGCGTTTGAAAAAACGCCGATGGATTTGGGTATTACCCCCAGAGTGTCGGCCGTGCAGTCCCCGTCGGAGACCAAGGAATTCAGCCAGATCAACTCGCAGAACACCCAGAAAAGGGGCGTGAAGCCACGGCTGGAATTCCTCAAGCACGCCATCTTCGACTATGTGATGCAGAAACTGTGGGGCCAGACCGACATGGAATGGCACTGGCCCGGGATGGAAACTCCCGAGGACCAGTCGATCAAGGTGGAGGTCTGGACCTCGCTGGTCAAGAATGGCATCGCCTCGATCGATCAGGCGGCGGTCGAATTCGGCCTGCAGCCGTGGGGACTGCCGCAGACATCCGTGCCGATGGTCCAGACCGCATCGGGTCCGGTGCCGCTGACGGCGAATGTCATCCCCGGCTCGCCCGAGGCGCAACAGGCCATCAACCAGGCCGAGACCTACGGCGACGAGGCCCCGGACGCCACGCGCCAGGAGCTGCCGGCCGCCGCCGCGCACGCCGGTACCCCGCAGGTCGCCGGCCAGAGCGGCGGCCAGCCCACCCCGGCGCACCACGCCGCCCAAGCCGCACAGAACAGCCAGACCCCACGGCGCACCACCACCGGCCCGACACCTCGACCGGTAGCCACCACCGCACCGGCGGCCAAGGCCGCGTTCGCCGAGCTGGACGCGCTACGCCGGCACGTGCACAAGGGAAGGCGGGTTGATGACTGGACCCCAAAAGCCTTGACGCCGGAGATTGTGACGGCCGTCGCCGAGGCGGGCGATCTTGAGACCGGTATCGAGATCGGCAAGAGCATGGCCCGTGCCGACGCGTACCTGCGCCGTCGACTCGACGCGCTCGGCGAGATCATGCGCCGGGTCGTGCGCCACCTGCAGCGGCTGATCGAGCGGTACCGCAGCGGGGGACTGTCCCTGCCGGCCGCGGTCGACCTGGCGGTGGAGGTGATGGCTGATGGCTACCGGGACGCGGCCCAGGCCGGCATCGCGCACGCGCACGTCGACCACGCCACCCCCGCGCCGGATGTCACCGACCTCGCCCAGGTCGCCGCTGAGGCACAGCGCGGTTATGTCACCGACCTGCTGCGCGACATGCACGTCATCACCGACGAGCAGCTCTCCGCGCGGCTGGAGCAGTACGGCGACACCCTCACGGGGCAGTACAACCGCTCCTACGGCGAGGCGGTCGCCGCCGAGCACCCGGACTACCAGATCATCTGGCATCTCGGTGATGCCGAGCACTGCGCGCTGTGCATGGCCCGGGACGGCAAGAGCTACACGTTCGAGACGTTGCCCGGCTGGCCCGGCGACGGGAACTTCGGCGGGCCGCTGTGCGAGGGCGGGCCCCGGTGCGCGTGTTGGCTGGAGTTCCGCCGCGGTGACGAAACGGTGGACACGGCCCACAACCCGCAGCGCGAGTGGGCTCTGCACCATTACACCGAGCAGAACCGCCGCATCCGGGAACTGCGTGAGACCGCACGAACCAACCGCGAGCGGTTCGTGGCGCAGCTCCCGGAGGGTCCGCGGATGCGGGCGGCCAGCCGCGATGCGCTCCGCGACGAGATCGCGCGGCTGGCCAACGAACGCATCCGCGCGTCCGGCGGCTACCCGGGTGTGTCGATCGAGCCCTCCGACGTGCCGGCACGGGTGATCGCGGACGTGCTCGGGGCGGGCACGACCCGGGACTACGCCGACGTGTCCCCGGAGGAAATCCAACACGCGGTGGACCGGCTGTTCACCAAATCGGAGAAAACGCCCTACTACTCCAGCCACCACCACAGCCACGGCCCGCACCCGCTGTGGCGCCATCCCGGCCTGAAGTTGCCGAACTACATCTCGCAGGTGGCCAAGGGCCTCCGCGAGGCCGGGCACGGCGAATCCGAGGCCATCCACATGGCCGTGGGCATCGTGCGGAACTGGGCTGAGGGCAAGGGCCACGTGACCGAGGTGGTGCGGGAAGCCTCACGCAAGGCCATCGCCGAATGGGACGAGCTGGTCGCCGAATACTGAGAGGACGGACGAGTGAGCGTCATCGTCCCGTACGTCGCGGGGATGCTGCACCCCCACACCGAGACCTGGGCCCAGGCCAGTGGCGCCACCTTATGGGAGCTCGATCCCGCGCAGGACGACCACTACTGGACCCTGCTCGCCGGCGAGTGGGCCACGGTGGATGAGGACCTGGTCATCGTCGAGCAGGACATGGTTCCCGCCCGCGGCGTGACGCTGCGGATGCAGGACTGCCGCCGGCGCTGGTGCGTGAGCCCGTATCGCATCGCCAACGGGTGGCTGACCGAAGGCTTGGGCTGCACCAGGTTCGCCGCCCGGCTCAAACAACGACAACCCGATCTGCTGGAACGGGTCGGCCGGGTCTGCGACGACGGGACACCGGCCCGCGACTGGCGCCGGCTCGACACCCGCATCGCCCGGGTGTTGCGCGCCCACGGGTACGCCCCGCACACCCACGCCCGCTCGACACATCACCACGACTACGCACAACGCCCCTAGCAATCAGGAGGTTTGTGGCACAGCTCTACACCGCCGACCCCGACACCGAAATGGCTCGGGTATCTATCCCGATCACCAAGGCAGAACAGCAGGACGACGGGTCGGTCCTGGTGTGGGGTCTGGCCACCGACGGCGCGTTGGACCGCGACCAGCAGATCATCGATCCTGGTTTCGCCAAGAAGTCGCTGCAGTCCTGGTTCGCCTCCGGAGCCAACGTCCGCGTGATGCACTCCGCCAGCCTCTACCCTGCTGGGAAGGGCATCGAGCTCGTCAGCCGCGACGACGGCGAGTGGCTCAAGGCCGAGATCAGTGAGCCGACCGCCGTGCGTCTGGTCAACAAAGGAGTGTTGCAGGCATACAGCGTGGGCATCGCCAAGCCCCGCATTATCCGCGACGCCGTAGCCAAGGGCGGCCGGGTCGTGGATGGCGAGACGGTGGAAGTGTCCCTGGTGGACCGGCCGGCGAATCCGTCCTGCCGTGTCACGCTGGCGAAGATGGCCGACGACCTGGTGGACCTCACGGGGCAGGAGGTCCAGGACCTGGATAAAGCGGTCACGGTGAACCCCTCCGACGTCGCCGACATGCTGCGCCGTCTCGGTCACGCCAACGGAGCGGTGGAAAAGCGTGACTATGACAAGGGCGTGGGTGGCGGCACCGACCGGGACAAGATTCCGGAGAAGGACTTCGCCGGGCCCAACCGGTCGTACCCGATCGTGTCCCCGAAGGACGTTTCCGACGCCGCCAGCCTCGCCGGTAAGGCCGACGACCCCGCCGCCGTGCGCCGCCGCATCAAGGCCATCGCCCGGCGTAAGGGCCCCGAGTTCGAGGCCAAGATCCCGGACTCGTGGAAGGACGGCGACGACTCGGACAACAAGAAGGTCGCCGACGCCGACATGGCCAAGCCTCAGGACAACGACTCCGACGACGACGATGACAAGCCTGACCAGACGCCGAAGGATGACGACCAGGACGACGACAAGGACCCGGACGACTACGGCGACGGCGGCGCCAAGCCCACCCGCAAGTCGGCCAGCGCCGACCAGACGGTGGAAGCCGGGCTGGAGGACATCAAGGACGCCATCCGTGAGGCCATCGGCGCCCAGCAGCGCGACCCCGACCGCGACAGTCATGCCGCCGACCGTCAGGTCACGGCTGACCTCGAAGCGCTCGACGAGGACGTGGATCGCGCCATCGCCGACCAGCGCCAGGACGAACGCGAGGACGCCGAGGCACACAAGGCCGCGCAGCCCGATCACCTCGACCTCACCGGCAGCGCCGCCCCGATGGTCAACCCGGCCGACGGAGTGTCATACGGGATGCGGCGCCTGCACGACGCGGTGTGCGGCGCCTACGACTGGGTCACCGTGAAGTCGGCCTACCCCGGGTTGGAGCAGACCTCACTGGGTGAGCTGGTCGACAACGCGCCCACCTTGCTGCACGGCGCGCTGAGTCAGGCGTACAACACCATCACCGACCAGGCCGGGTCGGTCGAGATGGCCGAGCGCATCGCTGGTCTGGCCAAGGCGTACTCCACGGCCGCGGCCATCGGTGAGCACGGCGAGGACGAGCTGGCTCAGGCCCGCCGCGAGCTGCATAAGGCGTTCCGCAGCGCCAACCCGGACGCCCCGCATCTGACCCCGGTGGCCACCGGCGAGGGCGGCAAGCAGCCGCATCCCGAGCAGTTCCGCCGCGCGTTCCTGTCCGCAGGGCGGGCCCCGCAGACCGCGACCGGATCGTCCCCGCGGATTCCCACGCCCACGCACACCATCTCGGCGGAACAGTTCCGCGGCGATCACGGCTCCGGCGGTGCCACCCCCAGCCGGGGCGGGCGCAGTCAGTCGTCCACCGCGCCGGGAGAGAAGGGCGTGGAGGCCGACCTGGTCAAGACGCTGGCCACCCTGCACAACCACGTCTCCGACGCGCACCCGCACATCTGCCCCATGGGCCCGTATCACCTGGAATGGGCCGAGCAGCCCAAGCCCAGCACCGACACCCAGGACAACCACGCCGACGACGGCCCCCAGGCCGTGCACGCCGCCGCGACCGCGGAGTTGTTCAAGCACGCCTCGCCGGACGTGCTCAAGACGGCCGTCGCCGACCTGGTGAACGAGCAGATCCAGACGAAGCTGTCCGAACAGGCCCAGGTCTACGAAGCCGAACTGACCAAGATGCGCAGCCAGCTCGACGAGCTGTCGGCGCAGCCCGACCCGCGCCAGGCCCCGTGGCGGGGTATGGCCGGACTGGAACAGGTCCTGCCCGAACTCACCAAGAACGCTCAGGAGCCCCCGGAGGGGGCCACGGCTGAAAAGATTTCCAGGACCGCCCGCTGGCTGAGCTCGCCGGACCCGCAGCAGCGCGAAGCCGCTCGGGAGGCACTCCAGAAGCTCATCCAGCGCTGAATCTCTCAGTCGACCCCCAATTACGGAGGTTTGTGGCGACAGTTCTTCCCTCCGGCGCCGAAGCCGGAACCGACGACATCAAGCAGAAGGCCGAGCGCGAGGCCGCCGGCCACGCCGATGTCCGGGCCGCACTCGACGACGCTTTCCGCAAGCCCGACTTGGTCAAGGGCGCCGGTTACGTCAGCGGGCAGCGCCCGACCGAGGACTACACCGAAATCATCGACCGGCTCGGCTCCGCCCAGGACTCCATGGCCGAAGCCACCTGGAAGGGTTTCCACGCGCCGGCCGAGGTCAAGAAGGGCATCGCGCCCGAATTCCAGCAGATTCTGGCCGCGGCGTTCCAGTCCTCCCCGTCGGGCAGCAATCCGTGGATGAGCCAGGTCACCGACGCCATCAAGCAGATCGGCGCGGACCTCGGCAAGAACTTCACCCTGAATTCGCCGCTGCCCTCCGGGTTCGTGCCCTTCAACCTGCTCGCCCCGAGCCGGTTGATCTACCCGTTTTTCAGCCCCATGCGCAACAAGCTGCCGCGCACGCAGGGGCAGGGCACGTCGGTGCGCGCGAAGCTCATCACCGGGATTCAGGGCAGCCAGACCGGCGGCCAGGGCGCCGGCAAGTCCATGTTCATCCCGGAACTGACCACCAGCCAGATCAGCGGCAACTGGCCGAACCAGCTCCCGCCGGCCGGTTCGCAGTCCGCCACGGAAATCAACATCCCCTACTCCTTCCAGGGCCTTACCGAATCGCTGACCTGGCCAGCGCAATTCGCCGGGCAAGGGTTCGAGGACCTGTCGGGCCTGGCCAACCTCATCCTCCTGCAGGAGGCCATGCTGGCGGAGGAATACCAGCTCATCGGTTCCACCGCGAGCAACCTCGGTGCACCCGGCACCCCGACGCTGACCGCCCGCGCGGCCGGTACCGGCGAAGTGGGCCTCACCGGCGTCACGACCAACCTCTACGTGGTTGTCACGTTCACCAACTTCAACGGCGAGACCGTCGCCTCCACCGCGGCGAGCGTGGCGCCCGCCGCCGGCAACGTCGTGGACGTCACGATCAACAACCCGCCGCTCGCGGGCTTGGCCGCCAACCTTTACGTGGGCACCGGCACCGCCGCGCCGGCCAACACCGGATTCCACCTGATGGCCTCCGGCGTGGGCGGCACCCGCTACACCCTGCAGGGTGCGCTGCCCACCACATCCGCCAACCCGCCGACCACCGACACCACCGGGTTCACCAACGCCTATGAGGGCATGATGAGCGTGGTGAGCGGGCACGCCGCCAACCACGGCGTGTACCCGAGCGGGTTTGTCGGCGGCTACATCAACAAGTCGGTCGGTCAGATGTTGTCGCTGAATGTGGTGAACACCGCGCTGGAAGCCATGTGGGATGGCGGCACCACCGTGACCGGTTTCGGCAACAACACCTACACCACCGCCGGCGGCTGGCGGGTCAACCCCGCCGAGATCATCGCCGAGGGCAGCGACATCGGCCATCTTTCGGACGACATTATCGCCAACGGTCACGGCAACAATTACCGGTTGACCGTGGACCAGGGTCAGGTCTCCGGCGTGACCGGTGGCGTCGCGGTGTCCCAGGTGGTCAACCCGGTGACCCGCGACGTCGTGAAGATCATGGTGCATCCGTGGATGCCGCAGGGCAATGCGATGCTCAATTCGTACACGCTGTCCCAGCCGTGGAGCAACGTGTCCAATGTTTGGGAAGTCAACAATGTTCAGGACTACTTGAGCATTAGCTGGCCGGTCATTGACATGTCGTTCCGGTACTCGATTGCGTTGTACGGAACTGTGGTGTGCATGGCCCCGCAGTACAACGCCATTCTCGGTGGTCTGCAGCGCAGCTCGACCACGCCGTACTCCTGAGTTCCACCCACGGCGGCGCGTACTGCTTCTCCCCTCGGTGCGCGCCGCCGCGGGCCCCAGAAAGGGATGGTGATGGCGACTCAGTACACGCTTCCGCCGGGTTGCGACGGATTGACAATGGACAAGGACGGTACGCGGTATTCCGCGGATGCTTCCGGGCACATCACCGTTGACAACCCGGTCCACGATGCCGAGATCCGCAGCAAGGCCGGAAAGTACGTCCACGCTCGCATCACCGGTTTCACGTCGCTGCCTGGCGAGCGCTGTACCTGCGGTTTCACGCCGCACTCGTTTTCGATCCGCTGCCCGCGCTGCGGGGCTACTCTCAAGGAGCTCTAAACCATGGCTCTCCGCGCTGCTAGCTCGGTGATGAGCTACGTCGGTCCGGACGGGTGCACCCACACCCGCAAGACGCGCAAGGTCGGCACCGGCCGCAATGCCACCACCGAGCATGACGAGTTCGTGATCGCCTGCCCCACCTGTGAGCCGACGCTGGCCGGGCACGAACTGTGGGGTCCGGCCGACAAGCCGGCACCGCCAACCAAGGACGAGGCCGCCCAGCTCGAAGCCCAGGAGCGCGCGGCCAACAAGAACATCCTCGAATCCCTGGCCGCGATCCCCGGCCTCATGGAGGAGATCAAGCGGCTGTCCAACAAGGACTGACATGGGCATCGGCAACCTCGGCTGCGCCCTGTGTGGCGGTCAGAGGGCACGCAAAACCCGACCCGTGGGCATCATCGCGTGCACCGAGTGCGACAACCGGGTCTGTGAACGCCACGCCCGTTGGATGGGCGAGTCGTGGTGGTGCAAGCGGTGTGTGCGGCGAGCGAAGGTGAGGTGATCTGACGGCCACCCCCTACGTCACGCCGGAGATGATCGTCAACGCGCCCACCGGCCTACCCTGGTCCGTCGTGCCCTGGCCCAAGGCGACCGCGGCCGAGCAGCTCGCCGAGCAGACCAACGTGTGCTGGCGGGCCACCGGCGAGGTGGATCGGCTGTGCAACCAGCCGCTGCGGGCAACGCTGGACGTGGAGGAAGAGGTCGGCCCGGACTACCGCGTGACGGTGGACAACACCGGCGTGGTCACCCTGCTCGCCTCCCGCTGGCCGATCATCAGCATCATCGGCGGCCAGTATTCGCCGGCGGATGTGATCCCCCCGAACTGGATCACGATCCCCGGTACCGCGATGCGCCCAAGTGCGCAGATCAGCAGCGTGTATGGCACCACCGCACCCGGTGCGTCAGCCGACGGACCATCGATGATCGACATCTCGCCGGGCTACGTGTCCTGGTGGAACGGTCGCCGCGGACACCGGCTGCAGGTTAGCTATGTCAACGGCTGGCCGCACGCGGCGCTGCTGGCCACGGCCGCCGCCGGCGCGACCAGCCTGCGCGTGGACGACGTCACCGGCATGGCCGGCGCCCGCTGTTGGCTGTATGACGGGGCCAACACCGAGATGGTCACCGTCAACTCGGTCACCGCGGACGCGCCGGCGACCGTCATGGGTACCTCGGTCCCGGTCGGGCCCGGCACCGCCACCCTGACGACTCCGCTGGCCAGCAGCCACGCCGCCGGCATCGTGTGCTCGGCCATCCCGCAGGACATCTCCTGGGCCACGATCCTGCTGGCCTCATCGGAGGTGCTGGACTCCGGCGCCTCGGCGATGCTCATGCAGAGCGTGTCCGGTTCGGAGACCATCGGCGGCAAGGGCGCCGAGGACCTGCGCCGGCAGGCTAAGAAGATCCTCGAAGCCTACGGTCGGGTCATCTGATGGGGCTGAACGCGGTCCAGCACCACGTGCAAGGGATCCTCGACGGACTCGCGCTTCCCGGGCAGCTTCCCGCCCTGGTGGCGTGGATTCAGCCACCGGCGATGGAAAACCTCGACGGCCCCAAGTGCTATATCTGGGGCGGCCGGATGCGGGGTCGGCGACAGACCATCCCGCGCGGAGGTGGCTTCCAGGAGTACCGCTGGAAGGTCGATGCGTTCCTGTCGTATGAAACGGTGTCCGACACGACGCACGATCCCGTGGTTGATCAGGAGTTTCCCCTGGTGATCGACGCCGTCATGAAGGCGCTGCGCACCGACATCATGCCGGTTGCCATCACCGACCCGACCACGGGCGAGGTCTCCCAGATGCTGGAGATTGGCGAGGACTTCGAGCTGGAGTATCCGCCGGAGCGCACGCCCAACACGATGCGGATGGTCTATTACGTCGCCCGGCTGCAGACCGAGGTGTTGGAGGTGGTGCAGGCATGAGTCTGCGGATCTACCGCGATGGACCGGGGTGGACCAACTCGCACGTGCACCGCTGGCGCTGGACCAAGGCGGCGGTGAAGTTCGCCGATGACACCGGCCCGCCGGTACGCCAGGCGCTCTCGGACGAAGCGCCCAAGAAGACCGGCAGCCTGGCTCTGTCCATCCGCTATCGGCGCAACACCCAGGCCGGCGACGGCGTCCAACTGTTCTTCGAGACCCCCAAGCGCTACGCGAAGTGGGTCATCGGTGGTGCGGCGCCGCACGGCATCGAACCCGTGGCCGCTCGCTTCCTGCATTTCTTCTGGGAACGGGAGGGGCGTTGGTTCGTTCGCGGCTTGCACGTCAACCACCCCGGTATCGAGCGGCCCAACGATTTCCCGGCGCGCGTGTTGGAAGCCAAGCGCGACGACATCGAGCGGAACTTCTCCCGCGCCGTCGAGGACAGTTTCAAGGAGTAGGTAGGCGATGAAGGTTCGCTACACCGGTACGCAGCCCACGGCGTTTCAAGCCCCGGTCGGCACGGTCGAACCGGGCGCGGAGTTCGAGGTGCCGCCGGGGCAGGAGACAGCATACCTGCAGCACGGCGAGATCGAAGAGGTCAAGGCCACCACTAAGACCGCCAAGACTGAGAAGACGGCCGAGGCTCCGGCCGAGTAGGAGGTAGTTTTCTGGCGTTCAGCACCATCACCGAACGTCCCGGATCACTCAGTGCGGTCGGGTACGCGCGGGAGACGGCCTTCGGTACCCCGGTGGCCGCGTCGGCTTTCCTCCCCAGCACCGCGTGCACGTTGGAGGCTGATCCCGGTTGGTTTTCCCCGCATCTGATGATGGGATTCCGGGACCAGCAGGTTTTTAATCTGTACGGCGAATCGAAATTCCAGGGCAACCTGGAAGGCCCCCTTTTTCCCTCCATGGGCATTGGCCTGCTCAAGGCCGCCCTGGGCACCGACACCCTGACCGGCACCGCCGCGCCCTACACGCACACCATCAACGAGGCCAATACGCTCGACTCGCTGACGATCGAGAAGAACATCGGGGGGTTTCAGAGCCAGCAGTTCGCCGGCTGCAAGGTCAACAAGTACACGTTGAAGGTCACCTCCGGCAACGAAGCAGCACACGTCACCGCCGATGTCGTCGGCCAGTCGGTGACGGTGCTGAACACCCCGACCGCGCAGAACTTCGTCAACGAGGCCCCGTTCGTATTCGCCGAGGCATCCCTGAACCTGTTCGGTAACACCCGCGCCGAAGCGAAGAACTTCACACTCGACATCGAAAACGGGCTCAAGGAGTCCTATACGTTTTCCCAGCAGCACGGCCCGAACTTCATCACCCCAGTCAACCTGCGGGTCAACGGATCGTTCGACGTGGTGTGGTCCTCGCTGAACGACCCGGTGTACGGCGACTTCATGTCCATGATCAACGGGAACCAGGGTGCACTGAGCCTCACCCTGGCCCACCCCGGCGCCAGCGGATACAGCGTGCAGTTCACCCTGCCCCAGGTCGTGCTGGCCAAAGACAAGCATGACCTCAAGGTCGCCGACACCGTGTTGTCCACGCTCGAATTCGAGGCATCCCGCCCTCTTTCCGGAACCAACCAGTACACCATCCAGGCCGTGGCGAAAAACGGCGTGAACACCGCCTACTGACCCAGGAGCGCATGTGGCATTCGAGGACTTCTACACCGGCACCGAACGCATCGACGTCGCGATCGGCTACTGGATCGAGATCCGCACCTGCCTCACTCAGGACGACATCGCCACCGCCAACAAGCATCTGGCCAAGGTGCGCGGCGTGGTCGACGAGAACGGCAAGATGCAGACGGTCGTCAACCCGGATGTCGGCGCGGCCCAGTTCGACCGCGTGTGCGCTTCGATCGTCGACTGGAACCTCGACGAGCGGGACGGCTCGATCTGGCGGCTGGAACCGGACTCCGCGAAACGCCGCAACGTCAAGCGGCTGCCGGACAAAGTCTTCCAGAAGCTGCTGCGCCGCGTGGACGAGCTGAACAACGACACCGAGGACTCCGACGACCGGAGCGATTTTCGCGGTGAAACTGTCTGGGGCGCTGAGAATGGGCACCCCGGGGCCGCCGATTCTGCAGAAATTCCTGGCGGAGAAGAAACTGTGGGAGCACCTGGGTATCCAGGCAGCGCCGTTGGGTGAGCGCCCCTGGAAAGAAGTCCGCGATTACCTAGACATCATCCAGGCGATCGACCGCGAGGAATCCGCCGCCCGGTCCCGGCAACAACAGCGGTAGGAGGTCTGTGGCCTTTGAGGACGTTTCCACCCTCCTGCTCGTGCTGGATGCCGAGGACCGCGCCACCGAGAAGATCGATCGCGAGAAGCGGGCCATCGCCGAGCTCGCCGCCGTGGTCGACGCCGCTGCTGCCAACATCGACGCCGCCACGGCCTCGATGGATGCCTCCCTGGCCGCCAACGCCGCCGAAACCGAGGTGGCCAAGGAAGCCGAGCGGGGCCTGTCGGAGAACATGCAGGGACTGTCCAGAAGCGACATCCCTGATCTGGACGCGATGTTGTCCCAGATGGGCTACGACGCCGAACAGGCGTCCCAGCACATCACCGGTATCGGCGACGCCGCCCATGCCAGCGCCGATGACATGCGCACCATCCAGATCGCCGCCGAGGACACCACCCGTGTGTTGGGTGAGGGCAAGACAGCCGCTCATGGCCTGACTACCGAGGTCATCGACACCGGCCACGCCGCCAGCGGCACGGCCGGGGATCTGTCCAACCTGGACGAGGCCGTGCGATCCAACGGCACCGCCGCGGCCGAGGTCATCGATCAGTGGTCCTCGGTGCGCTCGACGTTGGGCGGCATGGACTCGGATCTGCGCAAGGCTGCCGACGACGCCAAGCTCATGCGCGAGTCCTTCCAGCAGCTCGCGCGGTCGATGGGCGTCACCGATGCGGACTTCCGTAAGGCCCTGTCCAGCCTGAAGGCCGCCGGCGCGGAGATCCCCAAGACCGGCGAGGACGCCCGCGCCCTGGCCGTCGAGATGAACTCGGTCGACGAGGCGCTGGGCCGGGTCGCCCTGGACGCCATGAAGGTCACCGACGTCGACTGGGAACGGCTCTCGGCGGCGGCCCAGGACGTCCAGCGACTGCGCATCGCCCACCAGCAGCTCGCCAGCTCGCTGGGCATCACCGAGGCCGAGGCCCGCAAGCTGCTGAAGTCCTTTTCCGATGCCGAGCAGGCCGAGGAGAAGGTTCGCAGGGGTGCCGAGGACGCCAAGGAGGGCATCGACAAGGTTGGCAACGCCGCCAAGGACACCGAAAGCCTGCTCAGCCGTCTGAGCCGGGGTGCCGAGGACACGGGCAAGGCCATCGCCGGCCTGGGCTCCTCAGCGGACGGTGCCTCGGGGCACATGAGTCGAATGCAGCTCATCATCGCCGGTGTGGCCGCCGCGATTGCCGGCCTGTCCGGACCGATCGCCGGGCTGCTGTCGCTGGGCATCCCCGCCCTGTTCGGCGGCATCGGTCTCGCCGCGATCGGGATGGCCAACAGCATCCAGAAGGCCCAGGCCGCCGGTCAACAACTGACCCTGACTCAGCAGTTGATGCTGCCGATCGTCGAGCCGCTGGCCAAGGCATTCAATCAACTGCAACCCGAACTGATCGGCGCGGCCCGCGGTTTCGGTGCGGTTATGCAGTCGCTGTCGCCGCAGTTCCAGGCGATCGTCCGCGACATGGGCCCCATGATCACGACACTGGGTGCCGCGTTCGGCGATTTCGTCCGCATCCTCACGAACGGTTTTCTGCCGATCATGAAGGACGTGCAGGACGTGGTCGCCGCGTTCGGTGTCGGACTGCGCTCGCTTGCCCAGGGCTTTGTTGATTTCTTCGCGCGCATCGATTTCCGGCAGGCCGCCGCCGGCGTCGTGTTCTTCTTTGACGATCTGCGGCAACTGATGGGTGTGCTGGGCGATCTGCTGACGGCGTTCATGCCGATCGGCAACGCCATCCTGCACGACATCCTGCCGCCGGTCCTGCGGCTGCTGGATGCGCTGATCAATGGACTTCGGCCGGCGCTGTTGGCGACCGGAAACGCGCTGACCACTCTGGGACGTCCGCTGTCCGATCTGGCCAGCGCGCTCGGACCGCTGATTCCGCCGCTGGGCGAGCTGGCGCGGCTGCTGCTGCCCGGCGTGGTCAGGATGCTCGGCGCCTTCATCGAAGGCGCGACCGCACTGGCCAGGGCGCTGACCCCGGTGGTCCAGCAGATCGACGATTTCCTCAAGCGTCACCCGCAACTGGCGTCGATGCTCGGCGAAATCATCGGTTTGTTCATCGTCTGGCGTGTCATCGGGCTGCTGGGTATCCCCGCGGCCATCGGGGGAATTGTCAAGGCGGTCGGCACCCTGCTCGACACCCTCGAAAGCCTCGGCAAGGCCGCCGAAAAGGTGGTCAAGGCGCTCAAGTGGATCGGCACCACGCTCGTCGAGGACGTCCTGCCGTTCCTGCTGGACAACCCCTGGGTCCTGCTGGTCGCGGCCCTGGTCGCCGCCGGCGTGCTGATCTACACGCACTGGGGCCAGATCAAGGATTTCTTGATCAAAACCTGGCGCGACATCGAGGACGCGGCCAAGCAAAGCTGGAGCGCCCTGGAAAAGTGGTGGCACGACCGCGTCGAGAACATGAAGAAGACCGGCGACGATTTCAAGAAATGGTGGGACTCGTTGCCGGACTCGATCGGCAAGGCCGTACAGGCGGCCGTGAAGTGGTTCCAGGACCTGCCGGCGAAAATCGGTTCAGCCATCGGTCAGGGCATGGGCAGTATGAACAAGCAGGGCCAGGACTTCGTCCATTCATTCCTGGACGGAATGGCCCGCGGAGAAGTCCAGTTGGTCGATTTCTGGAAGCAACTGCCCCACAAGATCAGCACGTTTATGCAAGGTGCCCGCACCTGGCTGAACAACACCGGATACAACGCCCTGGTCGGCCTGCGTGACGGTGCGGAAAACGGCTGGCGGGCCTACCAGCAGTGGCAGAACAGCATCCCCGGAAGCATCAAGCAGCTTTTCGCTCCCGCCCGCACCTGGCTGAACAACGCGGGCTACAACGCCCTGGTCGGCCTGCGTGACGGTGCGGAAAACGCCTGGCGTGCGGTGACCGACTGGCTGGGCAAGTTGCCACAGCAGATCGTCGATATGCTGCGCAGGACGGTCGATCTGACACCGAAGATCGGCAGCGACGTCATGGAGGGCTTCAAAAACGGCCTGATCGGCTGGTTCCAACCCATCAGCGATGAACTGCAGAAGGGCATCCAGGGCTGGATCAGTGGTTTCAAGAAGGGCCTGGGCGTCGGCTCGCCGTCGACAATCTTCATGCAGATCGGTGCCGACGTGCTGCAGGGCTTCCTGCAGGGACTGCAGAACATGATCGGCAGCGTGACCGGCTTCATCAGCGGTATCCCCGGCCACATCACCGGCTTTTTCGCTGGGGCCGGGTCGTGGCTTTACAACGCCGGCTACAACCTGATGGTCGGGCTCTACAACGGTATCCAGTCCATGGCCGGCGAAATCTACAGCGCGGTGTCCAACATTGTCGGCTGGATCCGCGACCACCTGCCGTTCTCCCCGGCCAAGATCGGCCCGCTGTCCGGTTCGGGCGCTCCGATCTACGCCGGCATCTCCATCGGCCGCCAGCTCGCCGACGGGATGCTGTCGCAGGTCGGCGCCATCCGCCGGGCCTCAGCCGCGTTGACGACTGCGGCCGGCGTCGGCGGCACCACCGGTGTGGCGGCCAATCTGACCGGCAGCCTGGGTCTGAACGCCGCCGCGCTCGCGGGCGCCGGCAGCGCGAGGCCGAACGTGCAGATCACCTTCACCGGCAACCACATCATGTCGGATCGGGATATGGATCAGTTCGTGACCAAGATGGGCCCCTCGCTAGTCCGCAACCTCCAGCAGGCCGGCGTGTTCCCGCGGAGGTGATGTCGTCACAGCTCCGCGCCCCAACCTCACCTTGACCATCACCCCACCCGGCGGCAACCCCGTCGACTACACCCACAACCTCACGTTCACCGGGGGCAGCACACCACCGCAGATCCAACAGAACTTCGGCCGCCAGGGCGACACCGCAGTCCTGGTGTTGCTCGACGAGTACCGGATGACACCGAACTTCACCATTCCGGTGATGAGCCAAATCAAGCTGGTGGACAACTACCTCAACCAGACATTGTTCGCCGGCGTGGTCAACGACCCGGTCCTGTCCCCGGTTTCTGCGACGCTGAACGAATGGCGGCTGGGCTGCACCGACTACACGTACTATGCCGATCACTCGACCCCGGTCTATGGACCGTATTACAACGGATTCACAGCCGATGCGGTGGTGATCGCCTTGACCGAGCAGGCCGACTGCGGCATCACCGCGGCACCCACCTCCCAGGGCGGCTTCGTCGCGCCCGCGGTGATGCTGCCCTCGGTCGCCATCAACTACCAGGCACTGTCCTCGGCGTGGCGACTGCTGGCCCGGCTGAGTTCACAGGTCACCCCGTACGGCTGGTATGTGGACGAGCAATTGCGGTTGCACTTCTATGACTCCACTACCGCGCTGGACTCTGGGGTGACGTTCACGACTGAACCCACCCAGGGCGGCTCGGTCAGTGAAGGCCACATCGCCCTGGACAACCAATTCGGCTATGAGTGGGACGGCACCAGCATCCACAACCGGGTGCTGGTGCAGGGTGCGGCGCAGACCATCTACTCGCGTCCGCAAGGCCCACCCACGGACACCTGGCTCGCCGACGGTATCGGCAGCGCGTGGCCGCTGCGGTTCACCTTCGCCGGCGTGCAGCGACTGACCATCAACGGTGTGTCCACCCAGGCCGACCAACTCCACCCCGGCCAGCCGCACGACACTCAAGCCAATTGGTTTATCGAGCAGAACGCCAACGGCGCGTGGTTTCTCACCTCGGCCAACCCGCCCGCGGCCGGCACCGTGATCAAATTCTGGTACAACTATCAAATCCCGGTGATCGGCGTCGCCAATGACTACGCATCGCAGGCCGCCTATCCGGGTCCGAACCACGGCATCTTCGGTGACTACATTTCGGACCAGGGCCTGACCACGACGTCGATGGCGCTGGCCCGCGCGCAACGGGAACGCGCCGAGTTCGCGTTCGCGGCCGAAAAAGTCACGTTCAACACGACCGAAGACTTCGTCGGCTGGATCCGTAGCGGACAGACCTTCGGCTACAACACCGCGATGGCCCCGGACTCCCGGAATAACTACTCCTGGGGGCTGAACGGACGGTTTCTGTGCACGCAGAACCGCATCCAGTTCGTCTCCGGCGGCTACCGACAGATGACAATCACGGGAGTGCGGATCTAAATGCCCGGCGTGATGCGCCCGCAGACCTTCGTCGATGTCATCGGCTCAGTGGTTGACCAGTCCGAAGCCCCCATCGACTCGGCGTTTGCCACCGGGGGTCTGGGCCAGCTCGCCGAGGTCGACGAGGGTCTGCCGCTGGGCGACTCGGCCACGACCAGGGTGGCGGTCACCGCGACCTGGGACAACGGCGAATGGGGTTCGACGACATGGAGCTGACCGACCGCCTGGCGCTGTCCGGCCACCTCGCCCTGAGCGTCTACGACCCCGGCGGGCAGCTCGTCGACTACCGCGCCGGCGACAACGTCATCACCACCGGCGGATACACCGCACTTGCCGCCGCGCTGGTCTGGCCCGGCATCGAGGACCAGGCCGCCCAGATCGGGCAAACCAACGCCACCTACCTCACCCCGCTCTACGGCGCAATTGGCACCGGCACCGGCACACCAGCCAAGTCCAACACCGCCCTGTTCACCGAAATCGCCCGCCAGGTCGTCGGAGCCGCGGCGTCCGCGCCGGCCACACCAACCGTGGCCGCCCAGGTCACCTTCCTGTTCTACTTCCCCCAACCAGCCAACGCGCTCACCGTGACCGAGGCCGGCATGTTCGCCGGCGCGAGCGACACCCCCGGCTCCGGCAACCTGATCGACCATTGGGCGTTTTCGCCCAGCGTGGCCGTGTCGACGACGCAATCACTGATCCTGCAGGTTTCGCTCGCGTTGGGTCCGTAGGAGGTCTCGTGCCCACACCCGCCTGGCTCGCGGCCACCGCCAACCAACCCACCCGCGCCGGCCAGATCAACCAGATGCTCGGCACCCACACCAGCAGCCTGGTCTACCCCGGTACGCAACAGGCCAACCACCTCACCGGAGCCAGCGGCGGCACCACCACGCACTCCAACGGGACCTGGATCGGCCAGCAGTTCGCCACCGCGGCCGGACAGACCACCATCGGCCGCATCACCCTCTCACTGGCCGTGACCGGCACGCCCACACCGCTGTCGGTGAGCCTGTACGCCAACAACGCCGGCCCCACCGGCTCGGCGCTGGTGACCACACTGGTGCCCCACGAGCTGCTGGCCACGACGCAGGCCACCGTGAGCATCCCGCTGCCGGCCACCGGCCTGACCGCATCCACCACCTACTGGCTGGTCACCGCCGCCGTTGGCGACGCCAGCAACTACTACTCCTGGGCGCGGTCGGCCCAGACCTCCGGCACCTCCACGTCAACCTCGGGCACCACCTGGACCGCCCAGACCTACGGAATGATCTTCGCCGTCTTCGACGGCACCGCCACCGGCGGGGCGCTGATGCACACCTGGGACGACGCCGGGGCTCGCTGGCAGACCTACTCATACGACACCACCGGCCGCATCACCGCATTGATCGAATTCACCCAGGGGCAGACGACGACCGGCTACCTGTATTCGTCGCGCACCCTGACCTACACCGGCGGCCGACTGACCGCCGTCGCGTGAGGGAGGTCTGTGGCCACCACCGCCGAGCTCCTGGTTTCTACCCAACTGGCCCTGGTCTCCAGCCCCCCGAGCTTCGCCGGCTACCAGGGCGTGACCACGTCGGCGGCCTGGGCCGGCTGGGGCACGATCGGTCTGGACACCGTCATCACCGACAACTACAGCGGCTGGTCGAGCGCGCGCCCCACGCGCTACACCGCGCCCTGGTCAGGTTGGTACGAAGCCGCCGGCGTCGCCTCCTACCCGATCAACCCCACCGGATTTCGCAGCGCCACGCTCGGCGTGAACGGCAACCGCATTCACGACGGCCAGGACTGGCCCGCCAACAGCGACTACACCGTGATCGCCACCGGCCAGTCGCTGATCTACATGAACGCCGGCGACTACGTCGAGCTGTTCGGCTACGTCGGCGGCACCACCCTGGGCACCGCCATCCTCCTGCCGGGCTGCTCCCGGCTCGACGTGAGCTGGAAACACCCGTGAGGGGAGGACCGTGGCCTTTGAACCGCTCCTGCTCGCCCAGATGGCGTTTCTGACCAATCGTCCGATCTTCGCCATGTACCAGACCGTCTCGGTCAGCGCCGCCGCCAACACGTGGACCGCCATGCCCATGCAGACCGTGGTGATCGACGGCTGGGGCTCCTACAGCGCGCAGAACGCCACCCGTTACACCGCCGTCGACTCCGGTTGGTACAAGCCCCGCGGAACCATCTGCTGGTCCAACGCGCAAACCTCCGGATTCCGCAGTGCCATGGTGGCCGTCAACGGCGCCCGGGTACCCGGCAGCGCCCAGGACGTACCGGCCAGCCCGGACTACACCACCGTCGCCAGCAAACCCGTGTTGGTCTGGCTCAACAGCGGTGATTTCGTCGAGCTCGTTGGCTACACGAACGTAGCCACTTCGACGGCGGTCACCGTGCCCGACCTGCGCACACGCCTGGATGTGACCTGGGAGCACCGCTGATGGCCACCACCGAGGTTTTGCTGTTGGCCGAGACCAACCTGTTGCTGCACAAGCCCATCGCCGCGATCCGCCAGTACACAACCCAGTCGGTACCGGCTTCGACCTGGACCCCGATCGCGATGCAGGTCACCATCACCGACACCTACGGCGGCTGGTCGATCGCGGCCCCCACGCGGTATGTCGCCTTGATCCCCGGCTGGTACGACATCAGCGGCGTGGTGTGCTGGAGTAACGCCCAGACGACGGGGTTCCGAACCACGGTGCTCGCGGTCAACGGAAACCGCATCCCCGGCTCCCTGCAGGACTCCGCGGCCTCCGGCGACTGGCCCACCGTGGCCAGCAAACCCGTGCAGGTGTATCTCGCCGTCGGTGACTACGTCGAGGTGCACGGCTGGACCAGCGTGGCCAGCTCGACCGCCACTGCCAACCTCGACCTGGATTCCCGCCTGGACGTCATCTGGGCCCACGCATAGAGGGGAGAGGACGTGGCGACATGGCAGGCCGCCCGCAACGGCTTCCCCGGCGACACTTCCGGCACCGACAAGAGCGCACACGTCAATCAGCACCTGGCCACCCATCCGCAGACGGTGATCTACCAGGGCAACAGGGTGGTCACCCCCTCGGCTGGCACGGGTGTGGGCGTCGGCGACCCGATCGGCTTCTGGCAGTGCGATCTCAGTCAGCACGACTACGACGTGCCGTTTCCGCTGTCCGGCGACCAGATCGGCCGTATCGGCATCCCGCTGCTGCCCATGGGCGACGGCGCGGACCTGCAGGTCAGTCTCTACACCGACTCCGGCGGCGCACCTGGCACCCTGCTCAACACGATCCGCGTCCCAGCCAAGTGGATCAACGCGTTCTCCGCGATCCAGGGCATCTCCGCGACATCGTCGGGCCTGTACCTCGAACCCACCGACAGCCCGTTGGCCCTGCCGCAGTACAACGACCTGCGCTACGGCGCCTACCTCAGCTACAACTGGAAGTCCGCCGCGGTTGGAGCCAACGGTGGCGCCGCCAACGGAAGCTGTGTGCAGTCCGGCAACTACTTCATCTCGCTGGGCGGCAACACCGGCGGCACCAACCCGGTGGTCACCGGCATGGTGTTCGTCAACCAGTGGCTGGGCGGCACCGACGCCAGTTCCATCGGCCCCCCGGTGCCCCAACCCAGCCTGCCCGTGCCGACGGAACAACCCGGCGCGGCCTGCACCCCGGACTACCTCGTCGTCGCCGGCGGCCTGGTGGGCGGGGTGGCCACCAGCAACGTGTTCGTCGCCTCATGGGACTCCAACACCGGCAAGCTGGAGTCGTGGACAGCGCAGGCCGCGTTACCCCAGGCGTTGGTGTTCCATGCGTGCGCGTCATGGGGCGAAACCGTCTATGTCGTCGGCGGCCACAACCTGAACACCGTCTACTACGCCACCGTCCAGAACGGACAGATCACCGCGTGGAACACGGGACCACCACTGCCGATGGCATTGGAGGACCCGATCGCCGCGGTCACCGGCAACCTCCTGGTCGTCGCCGGCGGCATTACCAGCAGCGGATCGGACACAACCGCCTGCTACTACGCCAACATCAACGCTGATGGGTCGCTCGGCGGCTGGAACACCGGACCATCGTTGCCGCTGGCGGTGGACCTCTACCCCGGCACCAACCCTGTGGGACTGTCGACACCCGTCGGCGGCGGCATCATGGTCCCCCAAGGATCAAACGGCCCCAACATGATGTCGCTGAGCGCCGGGCCGTCCGGACTGTCCACCACCTGGCAGGGACAGACCGCCACGAACATCTACAACCCCATCGCCTGCTTCCAGAGCGGTCTCGGTCAGTGGCAGATGTACTGGTTCTTCGCGGCCAACTTCGTCACCAGCACCATCTATCAAATGCCCCGGATCTCCGTGCCGCTTCCCACCGACGGACTGCGCGACGGGGCTACCTATCACCTGGTGTTGGCCCAGCAGGGCGGGGATGCCAACAACTACCTGCGCAGTGTGCTCGACCACCAAGTGTTTCCGGGCAATCCGGTCGCCCAAACCCGTGCGCGCGGCGGCAGCGGCACCTGGACGGCCGTGGGCGGCTTCTACCAGGACATCCCCATCCAAGTCTTCGACCTCACGGCGAACAGCCAACCATGGCACACCTGGGAAGACGGCGGTAACCGCATCACCACCCTGGCGTACGCCACCACCCCGGACGCCCGGCTGCTCGGCGTCGCCGAATCCACGGCGCTCGCGGACGGCTCGCTGAACGCGAGCGCCGCCGCGGTCAACTACTCCGCCGTGCCGGACTACTCCAGCACCACTTGGCCGAGTTCGGGGCTGTGGCCACCGACCGGCGTCACCGAGCTGTAGGAGGTTTGTGGCCGATACCCCCGCGCACGAGCAGGGCGCCCACCACCGCTACATCATGCACTACCCCGAACACGGACCCCGCGAAGACGACCCGCACTACAAGGACTTCGAGCACTACCGCCGGCACACCGTGAACAGCGCGATCTGCGCCTTCGCCGACGAGGTCGACGACGACTCCGACTGCGACGGCCCATTGGAGTTGCACCACGCGCACATCGAGTTTGCCCTGACCAACGGCGTCGACTTCGCACGGCTCGAACACGTCTACCCAGGCATCTCCAACCCCGACGACGTGGGTGCCTGGGTCGAGTCCGTGACCAACTTCCAGTGGTTGTGCCGCTGGCATCACCGCGGCCACGGCGGCGTGCACTGCGCGGCGGCGGCCGACTATGAGGCATCCAAGTTCGTGACGGGCTTGATCACCTGATGGCCGACGACGGGGCGAGCATCGTCTACACCCTCAAGGATCTGTTGGCCATGGGCCGCAACCGCATGGAAGAGATCAACAAGGCCCTCGACTCGAAGGCCGATCACGACGATCTCGACCGTGCCAGGCGTGAGATCGAGGACCTCCACCGACGTGTGGATCTCATTGAGCGTGAACTCGACCACCAGAACCGGATGCGGCAGATGAGCACCGAATGGCGCCGTTACGCCGTCCCCGTGTTGCTCACCATCGTTCTCATCGGCCTGACCGCCTGGCAAATCTGGGGGCGCTGATGTGGGCCTGGTTCGTCGACCAGGTGTGGCCCAACATCGTCGCTTCCATCCTCTGCGGGGTTGCCGTGTGGTTCTGGAAGATTCGCCCACATCTCAAACGCGCCGAACGATACCGCGAACACGTCCGTACCAAGCTCGACGAGCTGCACGCCCACGTCGCCAACATCCAGGAGGATTCTGACTAGCTTCCGCTATCTCGCCGAGCGTCCCGATGCCCCTTACCGGCTCGGCCGTCACCAGATCCCCGACGCGCTGCACCCCGAGCGCGACGCCTTCCGTGCAGCGTGGTTCCGTCCACTGAAGTCCGTCGAGCATTTGCGAAGCTGCGCGCCGTTCGACCAGAACCACTGCAACCCGCAGGTCATCGAAGCGCTCGGCGGCGACCCGAGCCAGACCGCGCTGGGTAACTGCACCGCCAACGCCGCGCTCGGCGTATTGATGACCGAACCGTTCCACCAGCCGGAGTGGAACTACACAGAAGACGACGCGGTTCGCCTCTACCACGAAGAAACCACCCTCGACAATTCCCAGATCCCCGGCGTGTGGCCCACCGACGACACCGGCTCCACCGGCGGCTGGGCGATGCAGGCACTGGTCAACAACGGTTTGATCCACGACTGGCACCACACCCGCTCCCTGCATACCGCGCTGCGGCTGCTGATGGTCGGGCCCGTAGCTATTGGGGTGTCCTGGTTCAACAACATGTTCACCCCGGCAGGCGACGGCACGATCAGCGTGGACGAGAACTCCGGCTTGGCCGGTGGCCACGAGATCGAGCTCAACAGCCTCGACGTGGACAACCAGCGCGTTGGCGGCTGGAACTCCTGGGGCAGCGCCTGGGGCAACCAGGGCGCGTTCTGGTTGAGCTGGCACGACTTCGATCTGTTGCTGCACCTCGGCGGCGACGTCGTCCAACCGGTGATCTGACATGCCCCGGACGATGTACGACTCCGTCGACCCAGCCGCCATCCCCGCTGATGCGGAGATGGTCGCCGGCTACATCGACGGCCACTACCGCTGGTCGGCCGGCGACTGGGCCCGATTCCCGCACGCGGTGCAGGTCGGCATCGCCGTGTTCGCAACCACCAACGATGGCCACGTGCTGGATGTCGAACCCGGCGACGCCACGCCGAACGAGGCGCCGGGCTGGGTGCGGATGCGCCGAGCGTCCGATGTGGACCCCACCGTCTACTGCAACCTCTCGACCTGGCCCGAGGTGCAGGCCGCGTTCGCGAATGCTGGTGTCGGGCAGCCGCACTACTGGATCGCCGACTACGACGGCATCCCCGAACTGCCCACCCTCAACGGAATCACCGCCGTCGCGAAGCAGTACCAGAACACGGCCGATTGGGACGCCAGCTACGTGGCCGACGTGTGGCCCGGTGTGGATCAAGGAGGACTCGATATGGCCGAGCTGGCCTCGATCTACCAGCAGCACGCCGGCCCCAACGCGGTCGACGGCCAATACCCCGGCTGGCCCAGCTACCGGTACGCCCCCATCGACACCGCCGACACCACCTTCACTTTGCTCAACTACATCCGCGAGATCGACCGCGAAGTCAACAGCAGGATCGACCTCGCCACTCGTGCCACCCCGGACCAGCGCCCCGCCCTGGACACCCTGTACGGCCACGTCGTGTCGATGCGCGCCGAGCTTGCCACCCTGGCCGCCGCCGTGGGCACCGCCGAGGGTGAGCTGCTCGCCGCCATCAAGGCCGAAAGCACCCCCAGCGTGGACGCCCAGGCGCTGATTGCCGCCGGCCTGCCCGAAGCCATCGTCACCGCCCTGCTCGCGGTGCTGCACAAGTCCAGTAGTTCCTGAAAGGGGCGCACATGAACATCAAGGTCATCACGGATGCGTTCAAGACACCCCAAGGTGTGGTGAGCGTGCTCGCGGCACTCGTCGCCATCGGCGGCACCGTCGGCATCCTCAACACCAGCCTGTCGAATGCGCTGCAGACGCTGCTGACCGCGATTCTCGGCGTCATCGTCGCCGTCACCCATGGTGTCGTCGTGAACAAGATCACTGAACGCAAGCTGGCTGACCAGGCCGAGGTCATCAGGCCCACCCAGACATCCGGCGTACACCGTATGGATAAGGAGAATTTCTGACGAACCCGCTTGCGGACCTGCGAGACGACCGGCTCTACCTCGCCAAGGTGGAAAACGTTCAGGTCGGCTATCAGACCGAGCAGACCCTGCTCGACATTGCCGGCCCTGGCAACGTGGTTTCTGTTTGGATGGCGCTCGGTGGCGGAAACGGTCCGGCGCTGGACGGCCGGCTGCGTGTCTATTACGACGGGGCGACCAGCCCGAGTATCGATATTGATATGGGCACGCTGTTCGCCACTCATTGGGGAGCTGGTGCCCATACCGGAACCCACTCGTGCACGCACATGCATGTGGAAATCAATTCGACCAACTACAACACCGGCTGGCTAATGACGTTCCCGATGCCTTTCGGGACACGCATCAAGGTGGCCTATTACAACCCCAGCACGACACAGACCGCCTGGGTCTACAGCATGTGCACCTACGAGCTGTACTCGGTCGACCAGGCCGGCGGCAAGCGTCTGCGCTGCCAGGGCGCCCGCTACGCCGACCAGCTCGTCACTCGCGCTGCCGGCGACACGACCACCCTGGCCAACGTCACCGGGGGCCCCGGCTGGGTCGTCTATCATTCCCAGGTCGGCGGTGTCGACGCCGCCACCCTGTCGCCGAACTCGACAAACCAGGACTCCTGGATGGAGCGTAACTTCGCTTTCTACATCGATGGCGAAACGAGTCCGAGCATTCAGGCGACGGGTACCGAGGATTGGTACGACAGCGCCTGGTACTTCGAGGGCTGGGCGGATTACGGCACCAGCTTCCACTCCTATGTCGGCACGGACAAGCCGGCCAACCAGCCCCACGTGGTCGGTATGGTCACCGACTTCTGGAGCAAGTGGGGCGGCGTTTCCTTCAACACCTCCTGCCAGTTCCAGGTGCTGACCGAGCCAGCATGTATCACCGGTGACCGGTTCTGCTGGGCGGTTCTGTACTACCAGTAAGGGGCGAGTCGTGCATCCCATTCGGACCTGTATCGGGTGCGAAAAGTCCGATGATCACCCGCGGCACGTGATCGCCACCGCTGACGGCTCCGAGGTCACCTGGCACATGGACTGCCACGAAGCCGCCACCGGTTGCGCAGTATGTGCGGATCAAGTCAAAGGGGCGAATGGAGCCAGAGGTGACGAGTTGCGTGAGCATCTGGTGAGCCTGCCGCCCAAGGAATGGTGAGGTGATTCGGTCGCGAATATCGTTCAGGTCGAAGCGAACAACATATTGAATGGTTCGCTCGGTACCGGTACCGCTTTCACCGGACCCACGACGCCACTCAAGGTGGCTTTGGTGACCGCGACAGGTTCGGCCACGGCCGCGGGAACCGAGGTAACCGGTGGCAGCTACGCCCGACAGTCCGTGACCTTCTCTGCCGCGTCGGCCGGCTCGACCTCCAACTCGGCGGCCGTGTCCTTCACCTCAATGCCCGCGGTCACCGTGACCGGCATCGACATCTGGGGCAGCGAGGCCACGCCAGTGCGACGGTGGTTCGGGAACCTCTCCGCCAGTCGCACGACGGCCTCGGGCGACACCTTGTCGTTCGCGGCCGGCGCGATTACCGCATCCCTGTCGTAGCGCGATGGCACCGCCGACCTTTCAGAGCTTCTCCCAGTCGGCGTGGAACACGACCACCAGCCCCAAGACGGTGTCGATCACGGCTACCGCAGGGGACACCCTCGTCGTCATCGGCATCAGCCAGGACAGCGGCACCACGCTGGGCACCCCGACGGGTGGCGGGCTGAGCTACACCCTGCAACAGACGGTGGCCGTCTCGTCCTACTGCTACACCCGACTGTGGACCGCCACCAGCTCGACGAGTCAGACATTCACGCTGTCACTGTCCAGCGCTGGCGGTGGCCTGGATTTCGGCGTGATGGTGTACCGGTTCTCCGGCGTATCGGCACTCGGTGCTAGCGCCCAGAACCACGCGGCGAACACCACCCCGTCACTGCCGATCACCACCCAAGGCGCCAACTCTGCGCTGGTGGTCGGCATCGGCGACTGGAACGCGATCGTCGGTCCGGGCACCTGGCTGACCGTCAACGTCGCGGCGACAAGCGAGCTCTACAACAACATCGCCTCCCAGTACACGGTGTACTCCGCGTACTACAGCGACACCGGGCCGGCGGGAGCGAAGACGGCCGGGTTGAGTGCGCCGACGGGCGAGCAGTCGGCGATCGTCGGTATCGAACTCAAGAGTGGCCAGTCCGGCAGCGCCGCGCTTGCCGGCAGCGGCAGTCTGACTGATGCGGCCACACTCACGGCCACGGCCGCGGTGAGTCTCGCCGGCGCGGGCAGTCTCAGTGACTCGGCCGCACTGACCGAGACCACCGCGGCATCGCTGGCCGGTGCGGGCGCGCTCACCGCAACACTGCCGGCGAACTGGTCCGGAACCGTCAGCCTGGTCGGGTCCAGCGCGCTGACCGCGGGGCCGGCACAGACCGAAACCGCCACGGCAGCACTGGCCGGCTCGGGCGCGCTGACCGCGATTCCACCGACCACCTGGACCGGGGTGGTCAACCTCGCGGGGGCCAGCTCGCTGACCGCCGCGGCTACCCAGACCGAGACCGGGGCCGTTGCCTTGGCCGGGTCCGGCTCCCTGGCAGACACGCCCACCCTGGCGGAGAAAGCCACCGTCACCCTTACCGGGGCGGGGACGCTCACCGACACCGCGACATCCGGATCCACGACGTTTCTCGCCGGCGCGGGGTCGCTGAGCGCGACCGGCGCGGCTGGGCCCGGTCTGGCCATGCTCGGCCTAGGGACGCTGACCGCCGGCGGCGCGAAGCTCACCGAGCTCGGTGTGGTGACTTTCGCCGGAGCCAGCGTGCTGACCACACCCGTGCCGGCGCTGGGCGCCGCTGCGTCCATCACCCTTGCCGGCACGGGGCAGCTCGTCACAATCTTCAGCCTCGACCTGGCGCCGGTCGTGCTCGACGTGCTGCCAACCAACGTCGTGGTGACCACGCTCGACGTGGCGGTGTCGGTGGCTCCCCCGCCGGATCTGGCTCAGCCGACCACCGCGGAGATCGATCTGTCAGCCGCCGACGGTGCTATCGACCTGGGGACGTCGGTAGACACGATCGACCTGGCCCCCGCGGTCGCCACGATCGACGCCGCAGCGGACATCCGAGGTACGTAGGGGGTTTCTGACCACCAACAACATCGCCTTGAGCTTGCGGCAGCGCAACGACGAGACGGTCTATCTGACGATCACTTCCGGTGGTCAGCCCTACAATCTCACCGGCTGCGAAGTCGACATGGTGATCAAGTCGTCAACCACAGTGGCGGACTCCACCGGCACCACCCTGTCAACCACCACCGGCGAGATCGCGCTCACCAACGCAGTCGGCGGGCAGGCCACCGTGACCGTGTCCAGCGCCGTCACCGCCACAGCGTGTACCAACTGGGTTATGCGCGTGGACGTCATCTCCGGCGGCAAACGAAAAACAGCCGGGTACGGAAGCTATACCGTCATCGCGCTGTAGCCGGCGCACTCAGCAGGCAGCGCCACACACGACGCACACCACGCCGCCACCGCCCTGCATGGGCATCGGGGAGTGGACGGCCCGGCACTCGATGACCAGGAGAACACCGTTGTCGTCGCGGAACGTGATGATCAGGCTGTCACCCATCATGGCCACGATGCGGTCCCGTTTCGCGGCTTCGAGCTGGTTCTCTGCGTCGTGCGTCAAGGCCCAACGTACGTTCGGGGGCTGGCACACGATCGGCTCACGCATGGCGTAGTCGCGAGTGAGCTGCTGAACCCAGTTGGCAACCGCGTCCGGATCCAGCAGTGCCACGACCTCGTCCAGTCCGACCTGCGGAATTCCGACGATGCGGGTATTTCCCTCGTCGTCAACGACCTCGCCGTGGGCGGTGCCGTGCCAGTGGACGCTCATTGGGCGACCGGCGCCGGGTGGGTGGTCCCGTTCTTGCCGGGGACCCGGTCCAGCGGCCACTTCCCCTGCAGCGCCAACCGGTAGGCGCAGTTGTAGCAGGTCACCACGGCTGCCCACGTGATTGTACGAAAGATCGAAGGGTTGCGCTTCGTGGTGATGTCAGTGCCGCAGACAGTGTTCTTCCGGTCTTCCGTCGCATGAACCCCCGACTGTTCATAATACGAACTACCGTTGCGCCGCTTCTTGGGAACATCCCACTGCACCAGATCCACGACTATTGTCGCCTTTCATCCACTTCATCCGAATAGGAGCCGAGCAGACGACGCCCCCTGTCGCGGAGAACGTATCCGCGGCAGGGGGCGTTTTGTCGTATCTACGGCCGAACGACCTGAATCGTCGTGCCCGGCTCCCGCACGGCATCCGAGGCGTTCTGCTCCCCACCGGGCGGCGAGGTGCGAACGAGCCGGTACCGGACAGAGACGCCGTCCGTGCAGTGCACGACCGTGTCCGTCAGCCCGTGGCTGTCCTCGGGCACCGGGTAGTCCTCCACTGATCGGATGCCCGGCTGACCCTCCAGAGCACTGACGAACAGCTTCCGAAACTCAGGAACCTGCATTACAGCGCCTCCTTGGGGAGCTCGAAGCGACGGTGCCGCGGGATGCCTGGGCCAGCCACTTCGGTCGCCATGGCATAACCCGTCGAGCCGTCCGCGAACTCGACGACGAGCCGCGTGTGGTCGTCGGGCTGGTCCGTGGTGGGGACGAACCGTATCTGAGTGATCTCTGGGTGGTCAGCCTTCAGGAGCTGCTCGACCACCAGCTCATCCAGCTCGCGCAGCTTCACGCCGATACCGTACGTCAGTTGGCGGCCTGGCCGGAGCCAGGACACGTGCCCGGCTTGTCGGCTTGCTGGTGTAGAGGCACGGTCCCGCCGGGCGGCACGTTCACTGTCTGCGTGCACACGGGGCAACTGCCGTTGTTCCGCTTCTTTGCCATGATGATCTCTCTTCCACAGTGGGTCAGTCGTCCTTGCTCATCGCCCGGTCGTAGTAGCTGCCGGGCCCGAACCCGCCATCGTCGTCGCCCGGGTCATGAGCGATCTCGTCGTCCTCGGCCTGCTCCTGCGACTGGGCGATATGCGCCCGTGCGGCCTCGTCGGGGATGTAGTCGAACACGCTGTCATCCCGTGCACCGTCCATGGTGTTCTCCCTGGCCTGTCGCTGTGTGTTGCCGTGATCCGTGTGCCGTAGTCAGTCACGGGCCACCGGCCGGTCCCAGCCACTCGTCAACCAAACCGATCTCCTTCTGCAACTCGTCAACTGCTCGCCGACGCTGTGAAATGGCATTCCTCTGCTCGTCAGACATTTCCGCGAACGTGATATCCCAGCCGGATGGAATAAAGATGGTGTCGTACCCAAAGCTATTGTGGCCACGCTGCTCTGTGGCGAGCATTCCATCCATGCTGCCCGTGAAGACCCGCACGCCATTAGCGTCCGCGTAACCGAGTGCGGTGATCGAAGTGGCCTGCCGGTCGGCAAGGCCCGTCGTCATGTCCAAGATCCCCTGAGCGCCTACGGCTTCCAAAAACCAAGCGACCAGCGCACCCGGCAGACCGTTCCACGCCAGTAGGCTTAGACCGGTGTCGTCCACCAATACGGGGCTGCGCAATTTCAGGTAGGCGTCTTCGACCTTCCTGCGAGCCACCTCAGTCACGTCGAGCGACTGAATCTCGGTGAGTTTGGTCTGGACTGGGACAATCTCAACACCGAACAGTGCGGTGTATACCCGGGCCTTACGCTCACTCCCGGTGATCAAAGAGATACGGTTGATCATGTCAGCCTTTCATAGGCTAGCTGAACCAAAGCGCTTGGGTGAGCGCGTAACGACCAGCGTTCAGTTGTCCCTGATCCAGCCCTTCGTTCGCGAGCCACCGAGGGGCATCGGGCGCCCACGACGGCGGCTCAAGATTGGCAGTAAGTACCCGGTGGACCGGCCGACCCTGAGTACGTGCCGGCGCCAACCAGCGGGGCAGTACCCGGGCATAGCTTCTGCCAGCCCCGATCGCAGTCAGAAATTCAAGGTTCGTCACGACTCGGCCCGGCGGCACGTAATCCAGTGCCCAGGCACATCGCTCGCGGAATCCGTCAGGCGCGGCAGGAAAGACACCCGCAGTCACGACCGCTTCGTCGCCATCCAGCAGCTCGCCACCATCGATCACGACAGCGAGCCATCGGACGATGTTGCGGAACCGCCTGGTTGGAGTACCGGCGAGTCGAGCACCGTACGCGCACGGCTCGCAGGTCAATGTCACTCGCAACCGCACAGAACCGACCGTGAGTAGCGCCCCCGGGTGCAGTTGCCCCGACCCGTCATCAAGGACGAGATTCGCGCGAGAGCTTGCCGGGCTTACCCCGTGTGCGGCGAGGCTCGACGCCTCAGCGATGCACACCTGCCGTGGTGAGCGCCCCGCCGGGTTGGCGTCGTCGCACACACCGTCTGTCGCGCACACACGCAGACGGCGCACCGGAGTCATCGGTGCGCCGTGCGCCGCCTTGGCGAACAAGTTGGTGATGCGGAGAGGTGCAGCGTCAGTCACGGGCGAAGCTTAGCTGCGAGACAGGGATGGAGAGGGTCGTTTTCGCCGCCGACACTTCGTCAGGTTCACCCCCGAGGATCATGCGTGTACGTCGCAGCGTGGATTCCCATCGATGCTCCCAGTGCTTGGCGGACATCGACAGTGGCGCATCAGCGAGGTGTGCGACCCCCCTGTCCTGGTTGAGCCGGTGGAAGATCGATTCGGGCTTGTCCTTGACCCTGATCGCCAGCTCGAAGTAGGGACCGCGGCGCGTATTCGGCATGAAGCCGAAAGGTGCGAACGCCATGACCCAGGCCGGGATGCCGTCGTAGCCAACCGGGTATCGAAGGCCAAGATGAAGCATTTCGCCGGACACTTCGTCACGTTCGAGCCAAAAGTCGAACCGGTCAACGAGGGATCGAATCACAACCGCCGCGATAACGCCATCAGCGATGGTGGGGAACAACAGACTCATGATCTCGATGTCGGCACTGGTGACGGCCGCCCGCAAGCGGGCATCCACGTCTGGCAGTGCCACCGGGTCAGGGATGACCAGCGTGTCCCAACGCAGGCTGTGTGCTTGCAGCGCGGCCAGGCGCGCGAACTGGCAGCCGGTTTGGCCACGTACGTGCCAGTCCCGCTGCGCAGCGATGCAGAGTTCGCTGAAGTCGCCGGCCTTGATGCCGCTGTGGCGGATGACCTGACGCCGGTACTGTTCAGGACTCGGAAACGACCTGTCTCCATAAGAAACGGTGGGCGCCAATCCACGAAATAACTCGGCGTGATCGCTCATCGGGCCACGCCCCGCACAAACGCGAACCGGTCGGTGAACTCCAGGATTTCTTCGGGGTGGGCGCGGTCCATTTCGAGAAGTCCGGCGGCCAACTGCTCGTCGTCGAACTTACTGAACAAGCTCATGTACCGGCCGCGCACCATATTCAGGTAGTGCTCCTTCGCGATGCGCAGTGGGAACGAGACGGTGACGACCTCGGTGTCCAGATCGGCGTTGCGCATGGCCTCGACGACATGGCTAGCGTTGTACTTACGGGTGCCGACTTCGTAACGGTCCAGCGCTGCCTGAAACAGGGGATAGTCGAGCTGGTCAGGCAACATGGCCACCAGCAACCGACCACCCGGGGTAAGCCGGCGAGCGAGGCCAGCGAGTACGGCTTCCCGGGCCTCGCGCCGCACGTGGTGGATAACTTCCTTGAGTAGAACCGCGTCGAATCGTTCGGCGGCCAGCAGCGAGCAGCAAGCGACTTCCTCGGCAGTGCCACACACCGGCACTAGATGTAGATTGGTGGGAATCTGAGCCAACATTTCCACCGAAGGGTCCACGCAGACTACCTCGCTGGCGTGCTTGACGATGCCCCGCGCGTACAGAGCGGTAGCGCATCCGATGTCGACAACGCGCTCGATGCCGGTCAGTCCAAGATGCTCAACCAGGCTGTCGGTCATCCAGCCGACGAACTCAGGACTGTAGGACCAGTAGTCCTCGAACTGGGGCGCCAGCTTCTGGTAATGGACGACGTCCTCGGTCACAGATAGTTCCTTTCCAGCCAACGGGCCACGTAGTCGAGCGGGCTTTTCACGTCCTGAATGTCGGGGTCGTCAGTGTGGCCGAGAGGCTCAAACCAGACGTCGCGCCACGACTCAATGAGCTTCTCCAGTGGGTAGCCGCTCTGCAGCAGGACGGTTGCCATCTCCCCGAGCTGGCGCAGCAGTCCGTCCGGAACCGAACCAGCGATCCGCTCTGCCCGAACGTCGATGCCGACCACCCGGTTGTCGACGACCGTGGTAGCGACACGCATGTGTAGTTGGCCGCCAATCGAAACCTCGACGGCGAGACCACTGAACTTCCGCTGGGGCAGCTCCGCGGTTGGTGCGGGTGAGCGATCGGATAGGACGGTCACAGGTACCTCCTCTACTAGGTGTTGGGGGTAGATCATGGCGCGGCCCCGTATGTTGTGGTGGCACGCCACGCGCACGGTCGGGGTCAATATCGGCAGTGCCGCAAGATCGCGTCGACCGGGGCAACCTTGCGGGCACGGGTCAGCGCCTGGTCAACCACGGCCGTCGCGTCGGGACCAGTGAGAATCGTGGCCATGTCCCGCAGCCGGGGCACCAGCTCGGCGAGCACCTCATCACCGACGGCGAAACTGCCGCGCAGAGTGAAGGCGTTCGAGGATCTGTAGCCGAACAGCTCGCCGGGCAGCATCCCGATCCCGGTGTCAACGCGATCACCGCCGTAGTGCAGGAGCACACTGAAGGCATCCACGCTGCTGGTGACCTGCGAAGGCAGGAGCCGATGGGACATCTGCAGCGGCATGTACCAGCCGCCCTGCGGCACCTCCAGCCGGTACGCCTCCCACCCGATCTCCGCGTTGAGCGCGGCCACATCACGCTCCAGGCCGAGCACAGTGCGCCGGTAGCGCAGGTTCCACCCATCCACCCACGACTGCGGAGTCAGACACAGCGCCGCAACCGCCGTCAGCTCGTCGATCTGCGGCACGCGACCGTGACTGAACACCGTGCGGTAGTGAGCCACAGCCTGCCTCAGCCGCGCGGAAGTGGACGTCGCGAACGCGACGCGGCTAGTCGGCAGTGCGACCGTCTTGGATGGGGTGACGACGCTGACGGTCCAGTCGGACATGCGCCCGAGGGAGTGGTCCCCGAGGTCGACACCGGTGACCGCGCCGATCGGCTGTGGGTCGACGTCCCCGAGGTAGCTGCCGGCGTACACGTCGTCAGCGAGCACGTACACCGGGTCGCCTGGGTGATCCTGGTTATGGGTGAGCACCACCTGGGCGATACCCAGTGCGCGGTCACGGTCCAGAACCCGCCCGTCCAGGTTGTTGACCAGCGGCACGTAGATGGCTCGTCCCTGCTGGCCCTGGCTATCGGCCAGCCATTCCCGCACAACCGGGCCCGTGAGCTGAGGTGCGACCGCGATGTCCCCACCGAAGATGGCGGGAATCAAGCGTAGCGACTGGTAGTAGCCGTCAGGGGCGAGAAGCTGTCCGCCGCCGTGATGCAGGTCGTCGAACACCCGCGTGCACATCAACGCCGCGGCGAAGGCCAGGAACACGCCCTTGGCCCCGCCACAGCACACCAACACCTCGTCCGGGGTGACCTGCAGTCCGGAGTGCTGAAAGCACGCTGCTGCGAACGCCCGCGCCTCGTCGTCGTAACCGCTGGACCCGCCCCGGTACGCGCCGAGACTGTGCCGGCGGTGCGCCAGGTAGTGCAGAAAGTCCTGGTCGGACTCCCCGTCGCGGCGGCTCACACTGGCCAACATGTCGAACACGGCGCGAATGGATACGCGGGGACGGTGCAGCGCATCGAACTCGTCTAGAACGTCAGGAGAGCAGCGCCCCACCTTGTCGACCACCCAACCGAGCAGGCCGCGCCGCTGTTGGTAGAAAAACCTCCCGAACTCCAGAACGTGGCTGTGCGGATCGGTCGCACCATGGCTGCCCTTGTAGAGCTTCAGCAGGTCGCGGTCCATCTTCGCGTCGTCAAGGATCGCGTAGACCGCCGAGTACAGGTCGTCGAAGACGTCCTGGGGCATCTGCGTAGACACATAAATCTCCCCCGGTGAGGTGGGACTAGTGCTGGACAAGCCGAAGGCCCACCTATCGCTGGACGGGCCTTCGATCCATCGACGGAGCTGATCGATCAGCGGCTTTGACCAGATCGCGGCGTGCACGCCGGGCAGCCTCGATCGCGGCAGCAGCAACCTCGGGCCGCGGGGTCAACGCGGCCACATCAGACGTGCAGTCAGTGGTTTGGCGGGTGCGCGACCGAGCACCAGGCGAGGCGCGAACGGGTCAGTGGGCGCCGGCAGGTCGGTGATCTTGTCGAGCACCTCGGCGAGCGTGCCCGTCCACTTCCAGACGATGTCGGCATTCGGTGTCACCCGGAGCGCCTCGGCGTCGGTATCGGAGCGGAAACGCATGATGTCGCCGGTACTGTCCGGGTGCACACGCAACGCCGTGCACTCCCACGCGCCGCGCTGCTCCGCGTACGCGAAGGACCAGTGGCCGGATTTGGCCTCGTCAGCGAGCCGCCGCAACACCGGCCATCGGCTGATCGCTTCAGGAATCGACATCATCTGTTCGGGTGGCAGGATCATGCCGCACCTCGCCGGTCGTAGTGGCGTGGGAACGCCGCCGGCCCGGTGACTCGGACAACCGGACCAGCGGCGCGGTAGGACCGCCGACCGTCCCGGTCGGGGGCGGGGTCGGACGGCGGAGTCAGCAGGTACGACAGGGTCGCGTCGACTCGGGCGCGGATCCCGTCGATGCGTCGGCGGTGTCTGGGTCCCTGCAGGAGTCTGCGCACCGACTGGCACAGCATCGGCTCGGGCAGGGACACGCGCGTGTGCGTCACAACGCACCTCCGACGGATCGAGTGAGAGAGGAAGGGCCGCCACGGGCAGACGGGGGGCTGCGGGCTGCCCGTGGCGGCCCAAGCGACGGTCGAGGGGGTAACCGCCGCCGTTTGAATGGCCGGCGACCCGAGGAGAAGGAACCAGCACGGCCCCGGGTCGCCGGCCTGGCACGGGCACTCCGCCGCGCCAGGGATGTCCGCGCCAGGCCGGTTGGTCAGGCCGGCGTCGCGGACGATGGTCGAGCGGGGACCGGCGACGGTGTCGAGGCGCCACCGATCCCCTGGGGTGCATTGGGAACACCCCGCCCGCGCTGTCTCGCCACCGGGCCCAATGCCCGATGCCGAACCGTGGCGAGCAGCGCGGGAGATCATCAGGCCACGTATCCCAGCGAGATCAGCGGCAGGGAGTCGTCGATGCGCAGCGCGTGCCGGCCGTAGGTGTCGGCGTCCGCGTCGAACACGTACATGACCCCGGTGTCCTCGGTGGCGTTCCGCAGCGTCGCTTCGCTCACGGTCAGTGCGGCACCTTCACCGGCGCCGGCGTGCTGACCCGGCGCTCGAAGGACGCGGAGCACCGCGATCAAGATGGCAACGGCCATGAGCAGCCCGACCGCCAGGAACGGCGTGAGGCCAGGGCTGATCAGTGTGGCCAGGACGCGGCCTAAGCCATCGGTCTGCTTCACGGTGGTGCCTCCCGCTACGCTACGGTCTAACGTCATCGACGGTGAGCTACGGGTGTAGGCTACGACGTAGTGATACGCCACACCCACATCCAAACGGGTGAACTACGACGCGATCGGTAGGCTCACCGCCATGTCGTCACCCAGCCCGACAATGCGCCGGAAGCAGCTCGGCGATCACCTGCAGAGACTGCGCAAGCAAGCCGACGTCTCGGTGGAGGCTGCCGCCGACGTGCTCGGATGCTCACCAGGCAAGGTGCGGCACGTCGAGAACGGGAGGAACGCACTCCGCAAGCCGGAGCTGACCGTCTTACTGGACCTCTACGGCGCGACAGACGAGGTCCGCGAGGTCCTGGAGGAGATCCGTCGCGAGGCGAGCAAGCAGGGCTGGTGGTCGACCTACAAGCTGCCGCCTTGGTTCGGGGCGTTCGTCGGCATGGAGGCGGTCGCTACTCGCGAGCGCACCTTCGAGCTGGAACTCATCCCCGGGCTGCTGCAGACCGAGGAGTACGCACGTCAGGTGCACTACCTGTTCGCACCGACAGCCGATCCGGGTGAGATCGAGCGCAAGGTGGCAGTAAGGATGCGGCGTCAGCAGCGGCTGTTCGACACCGAAGCACTACTGGACCTGCACGTCGTAGTATCTGAGTCAGCACTGCACCGTTTGGCCCATACCGATGTTGCAGCAGCGCAGCTCAGGCACCTGGTAGCGATGGCAGGACGGTCAAACATCACGGTTCAGGTGCTACCGATCACGACCGGCTTGCACGTGAGCATGGCCGGGGGCTTCGCTGTTCTTGGCTTCAAGCCCGAGGTCTCCTTGCCCGTCGGTTATACCGAGTATGCCGTGGGTGGACATCTCGTGGACGATGAAGACGTGGTCACACAGCTCTCTATGCTGTTCGATCACCTGGGCGCACAAGCGCTCGATGAAGAGGAGAGCCTCAAGCTCATCTCAGGAATGATCAATTAGTGAGGTAACCAGTGGAACCCACCTGGCGCAAAGCGAGCCGAAGTTCCGGCAACGGCGCCAACTGCGTCGAGCTGTCGAACGATGGCCGACTCCGCGACTCGAAGAACCCCACCGGCCCAACGCTGCGTGTGGACGTGTCCGCACTCGTCGCCGCGGTGAAGGCGGGGCGCTTCAGCCGCTGACCTGCCCACCCACGATGGACGAGGGGCCAGCCCAGGAGTAGTGGGCTGGCCCCTCGCTTCGTCTGCAGCTAGCTCGCGCGCCGCCGCGACCAATACCGCGCGTTGCACTCGGCCTTGGGCGGATACTTGCTCCCCGGCTTCGCTCTGTCGCTGATCACCGTGTGCCGTCGTAACCCCTCGGGGCCAAACGGGTCCGGCTGCACGTCTCGACCGCAGTGGGGACAGATCGCTGTCTTCTCGCCGTCAGTGACTGATACCGCCCGATGGTTGAAGCCCGCGCGCTGTGATCGTCCTACAAGACGAGAGCCCATGGTGGTGGGACCTCCTCGACGCTCCTGCCGTCAGGATCATCACTCTGGATGCACCTGACAGCAGATGCAACCCCCTCCTGCCACCATTTTGCACAAAATGGAGGGGCCTCCTCTCGCCTGGCGAGGAGGCCCCTTCACTGTCACCCGGTGATCAGGTGGGGAACGTTCGTTGTGATCCTCAACCCCGAGGGGTTGCACCCCCGCGTGCGCGGGGACATGCGGTCTGCTCTGCAACCTGCACGACGCCCGGTACGAGCCACCCCCGCGAGCGCGGGGAAGGTGCTCCGCCCGGAGAGGGGTGTTGCCTGAGCGCTTCCGCGCTCCGCAACTGGTCGCCGCAATGGAGTCCGGGTGGAGCGCGATCACGCTAACAGAGTGAGGGGCCAGCCCACTAGCCCGGACTGGCCCCTCACATCGCTCACCGTCAGTTGAAGGCGTGGTACACGCCGCTGAGCTCGTACGCGATCAGCATCAGCATGACCGTGGACACCACCGCGCAGCAGGTGCGGATCAACCGGTCAGTCTTCACCGTCACTTCCTCGCCCAGGTGCAGCCGCCCTCGAACTCGACATACTCGCCCGGATGCAGCACAACGAGGTCCGTGCCCTGGCCCTTGATGTTGTTGCCGACGTCGTAGCTGTTCGAGGTGTTCCACAGGCACAGCGTCTTCTTAGCGGTCACCGCGTAGGTGCCGGCCGGAATGCTGGTGCTGTCCGTCGATGCACCGGCGGCGACCACCTGATAGGTGCCGTCCTCCCACGTCGTCGGCGCGGGCGGGGCGGCCGGCGGGACCACTTGGGTGATGACCGACGGCGATGCGGTGACCGTGGAGACCTCCGTCTTGGTGTAGGTCGACACGGACGGAGCAGCGGGCGTGGCGGCCGTCGCTGCGGTCGAGCTGCTCCCGGAGTGCCCGATCGCATACGCGATCAAGAGACCAGCAACGATGCCACCAACCTTGGCCACCTTGACCAGCTTGCGGGACTTCTTGGCCGGCGTCGCCGACGCCGCCTCGGCCTCGGATGCGAGCCGGGTCGGCTCCATGGGAGGTTGAACGTTATTCACTTTTCCTGCTTTCTCTCACCGCGCGGTCGGGTGGTGCCGCGCGAAGTCTGTGGGGGCGTTGCTACGCGCTGGCGGCAGACGCCTGCTTGCGCTTGGCCAGCTCGTCGAGGACGACGCGAGCGCGGTGCTTGGTGATGCCCAGTCGCAGAGCGAGACGGCCACGCCCGATCGTGACCTTGTCCTTCGCGCCTTCGGCGATCACCTTTTCGGCCCGCGCAAGAAGGTCATCTGACGGAGGCTCGTCATCGTTACTGGACTCACCAGTTTCGTCGCCCGCCAGCTCGTCGCCAGGTGCCTGGTGCTCCTCCGCCAACTCGTCGCCAGCTTCCTGGCGAGCCTGGAGGGTGTCCTGGTGGCAGAGGTGAGCTAACGCTGCGCCCATGCCGAGCGTGGCCACCGGCAAGCAGGCGATCAGCGCGGTGATCCACCAGGGCGCCTGCGTGATGCTCAGAGAGTGCATCAGGTGATACGCGACCTGACCGAGCGCGCCGACGACCAGCGAGGCAATCGCCGAAATCCGCGCGAATCGCCGAGTCTTCTCAGTGTGGTGCTCACCGGACAGCCACACCCGCAGCGCATAGGCCGCGTAGGTCTCCATGCCGATCGGCAGAGTAATCGCGGTGTTGAGCTCCAGGCCGGCTCCAATGCCGGGTAACAGGTTGACCGGGCCGAAGCCGGTCATCTCACCCACGCCGACCCAGCCCGACCAGATGGCGACGGTCGCCGGTGCGGACAGCGGGACCAGCGGCCACGCCCGTGGGAGGCGCTTTCTCATCGCTTCCCCTCGAAGGTCTCCACGAGAACCAGTAGGGCGCTGACGGCACCACCGGTCGCACGGTTACACGCGTGTTCTTCGGTAGGGCGCTGGTACCCGTGGTTCTCCAGCACGTCGAACACACTGGCGATCAAGCCAATGTTGAAGCGCTCGCGCTCCTGCGGCGTCACGTCAGGCTGCGCGGCCGGTGGTGCGTCCATGGTGGCTGCTCCGCTCGGGTGGAAGTGATACCGCTCCAACGTAGAGAGCGAGTGGTCGCTTGTCAAGTTAGGGCGGTTTAAGCGTACGATCGCTGCGTGACTGAGACCCAGCGACGTCGAGCTGTCCTCTACCAGCGCATATCCAGCGACCCCAAGCAGCGGGAGCTGGGCGTCGAACGCCAGGAGAAGGCGAACCGGGCGTTAGCCGAGCGGCTCGACGCCGACGTGGTTGCCGTGTTCACGGACAACGATCTGACCGCGTACTCGGACAAGCCACGCGAGGACTACGTCAGGATGCTGGAGTTTCTCCGCACCGGCGGAGCGGAGATGATCATCGCGTGGGACACCGAGCGGCTGTACCGGCGTGACCAGGAGCTCAACGAGCTGATCCATTTCGCGCGACTTTATGATCTTGAAATCCAGACGCAGGAGGGTCCGCTCAACCTGCGGAAAGCGGCAGGCCGGCTCACCGCACGCATCAAGAGCGCCGTGGGTTCGTACGATATCGAGCACGGGCAAGAACGGATGTGGGAGGAAAAGGAAGCCGCCGCTGATAAGGGCTTGTGGCGTGGTGGGTCGCGGCCGACTGGATACGAAAAGGATGGCCTTACGCTCCGTCCGAACGAGGCCAAAGCGATCCATGACGCCATGAAGCAGGTGCTGGCTACCAATGACACGGATTTCTCGTTGGGTGAGATCGCACGTCAGTGGATCGAGCTCGGCATTGAGAACCCCCGCGGTGGAACGTGGACGCGAACCTCAGTGAAGTACGTGCTGTGCCGGTGGCGTAACGCCGGTATCAGTACGCACAAGGGCGAGGTGCGCAATAAGAAGGCGCAGTGGGCTACCATCTGCGCTGAGCACGAAACGTTGGGTGTCCGCGCCAAGTTACTCGATCCGGCGCGGAGTACCACCGACGTCCGAATCCGCAAGCACCTGGGTTCCGGGTTGTTTCGGTGTGGGGTCTGCGCGGACGGTACGACCGTGAAGGTCGGGAGTTCCGGAGGAAGCCGTGGAAGGCGGCAGGCGTATCGGTGCCGGGGCGGCAGCCACCTGACGCGGCCGATCACGTACACCGACGCCTACGTGACCGAGGTGGTTCTGGCCTACCTGAAGCGGCCCGAGGCGAAGCTGCGGCTCTATGACGTGCCGGAGTCGGAGATCGCCAAGTTGCAGGACGAGGCCAACGCCATCCGGGCCGAGTTGGAGGGCTTGGCGGTCGACCTGGGTAACCGGGAGATCGACCGGGCGGCCTACAAGATCGCGGCCGGTCGCATGAATGAGGACCTCAAGAGGATCGAGGCGAAGCTGCAGGAGTCGTCCGCTCGCTCGCCGCTGAACGGCATCGCCAACGCTGACGATGTCGAAGAAGCGTGGGAAGCCGTGACACTCGGACGCAAGCGGGCGGTCATCGATGCGCTGTTCGAGATCACACTGCTGAAGGGGCGGCCGGGTCGCCAACCGGGTGGCAGGTACTTCAACCCCAAGACTGTCCAAATCCTGCCCAAGCACCAAGCTGCCTGAACGATCCAAACGACGCGCCAACCCACCTGGTGATCAGCCGAGGGGGTTGGCGCGTCGCTTTGTGTGATCG
>Ga0209577_10000143_pt1 | contig 67935 bp, 59 predicted proteins | sample GraSoiAngelo_109_FD_185874 | JGI IMG/M metagenome (GOLD analysis project Ga0209577, IMG submission 185874) | Grasslands soil microbial communities from the Angelo Coastal Reserve, California, USA - 14_0903_12_20cm (SPAdes) (version 2) | ecosystem: Environmental > Terrestrial > Soil > Grasslands... | reverse complement strand
GCCGACTCGGGCAAGTACATGGTGCGCTGGGTGAACGAGAACGGACGCTGGCTGATGGTGCAGGACATCTGGAACTCGGACGTCGCGATGCCGATGGCTCCCGCAACGCCCAACGCCAAGAAGTCGTGAATTCGCTTTCCCCTCGTCCCCCCTCTCCCGAAGGGAGAGGGGGACAGGGGGTGAGGACCCTCTCCGGAACGGAGAGGGGGACAGCGGGTGAGGACGGGACGGCTGCCTACCGGTTGGCCGTGTTGTCGAGGGCTACCGTCGCTGCGACGGTGATGTCGCCGCGCGCGGTGATGGTGTAGACCCGTCCCGCCAGAAACGACACGCCGGTGCGGCTGACGGCGCTCGTGGTCGCGCCGGCGTAGAACGTCCCCAGATTGTACACGCCCTGGGCGAGCGGCGTGAACGCGCCGGCCGACTTATATGCTACCTCGGTGCCTACGGCGACGGTGTCCACCTTGGTGGCGTCGTTGGCGTTCGGAATCGTCGCGTACAGCGTCATCGGATTCGCGTTCGAGATCGCGTGGACGAAGCGGACGTACGCGGCGGTGTAATCCGGCTGCGCGGGCACCGGATCCTCCACGACGAAGGCATCCGCGCTCTTGGTCCCGGCATTGTAGATGCCACTCATGTAGAACGAGTAATATTTCCCGTCGGCGATGGTCGCGCTGACCGTCGCGATAGGAAGGTCTTTGTCGACCGCGGCCGCAATGCGCCCCGTCAGGGTGTACTGGCCGGGCGCGATGGCGGAGTAGAGGCCGCCATTTCCCACGCCGCCGTAGTTCACGCCGTTGGTGGATTCGGTCCCCGTGCCGGACGTGATCGCCGTGATCTTCGCTGCGTTGGCGTAGAAATTCACACCAGGGGCGCTCACGCCGAAGTTGAAGAACTTGACGCGGGACGCGGCGAGCGGTCCCGTGATGTCCTGGACGGTGTTCTTGTCGCACGAGGCGAGCGCGGCGGCACATAGCAACACCGCGCGAGGGAGGTGTCGCTTCGTCATGGTTGAGTAATCCACAAGGGCGTGGTGTGATAACCCAATGCCAGAGCCCCGATCGGGGCGAGGCCCGCCTTGTTCCACACATACTCGGAGTTGTATCTCGGCCGGATGCGCTGAGCGACGAACCCGCCGTTGTCGGGGAAGAGGTTGGTCGGCGGCGCGAATCCGCGGAATACCTGGAGCCTGCTCACCGTGTCGACCAGATCCGTGTAGTGATAGCGGCGCATGTCCATCCACAGCTCGTTGTGCCCCCAGCCCCACAACGCGATGAACTTCTGGGACATGATGTGCGACAGGGTCAGGCTGCCCACGGGGGGAACGATGGCCGGGTTGGCGAGGAAACTGTCCCGCTCCGCGGCCGTGATTGGTAGCGGCGACTGGTTGTCGTCCCGATTCCGCGCGTTCACGAAATCGAAGTGAGCGGTGATGCCGTTCCTGTACGCGGTCCAGGATGCGGCGGCGTTGCCCGCCCGCAGTGCGGCTTCCGCCTTGATGAACTGCAGCTCCGCGTAGGTCATCATGGGAATCTTCGACCGGTCGGAGAAGATGTACCGGGCGGGCAACCCCAGGCCGCTGGTACCGGAATAACCGAAGAAATTATTGGGCCGCTGCGTCGTCGTGAGGGCCCCGAATCCCACCACATTGGGATCGAGTCCCCGGTACTGTCCGTCCGGGGATGGCGAGAGCATGCGGCTCATCCGTGGGTCGACCACGCCGCCGAACTGCGTGCCGTTCATCAGGCCGAGCACGAAGCGGGTCTGCCGGTAATTGGTGATATTGTTCCGGCTGCGGCCCCAGAAGTTGAAGTCCTGGAAGTCCGTGCTGGTGGCTGGATAGGCGAGCAAGGCGTCGTCGGCGTTGCTCGTGAACGACGAATCGACTGCGGCCATCACCGCCGCGGGATCGTACCCAGCCTTGTTGCTGAAGTGATTCAGCATCCGGGCCTTCATTCCCCACGCCAGCTTGAGCCACTTCGAGCGGCTCCCGCTGTAGATATGGTCGCCCTTGAGGACATACGTCGAGTCGACCGCGCCGTCCCTGCGTCGCAGCAGCACGATCGCACTGTCGAGGAGGCGTTGCACCTCCTGATACGCATACTCCTGCGTATCGTAATCGAAGCTGGTGCGTGAGGCGTCGAACGCTTCCTTGATGATGATCTCGCCGTGGAGATCGGTGAGCACCTGCCAGCCCCACGCCTTGAGGATGAGCCCGACCCCGAGCAGGTCCCAGCGTTGGTCGGCCGTCGCCTTGGAGGTCATGTCGATCAGGCCCTGGCCCAGTGACCAGTAGACGTCGCGCCACTGCTCCGCGCCGTTGTCGCTCGCCGCATCGTACCCCATCCGGTCCCAGGTGCTCAGACTGGTGCCCGGGAGCGTCCATTCCTGGGTATACCGACCCACGAAGCGGCCGTCGTACTGGGGTGCGGTGACCATCCAGTGCAACATCGGCGGCAGGTACACGTATGACGCTACGGTTTGTGGGCCGTTCGGATTGGTGTTGACGTCCAGCCAGTCGGTGCACCCGCTCGCCAGCATGACCAGGCTCATCAGGAGCGCTGCAGGTCGTCTGTTCATGGTCAGAAGTCCATCCGGATGCCGAAATTGACGCCCGCGGGCATCGGGAAATTGCCGAAATCGATCGCCACGCCCCCGGACCCGCCCACCGCCGCGCTGTTGCCGTTCACGATCGGATCGAGTCCGGTGTAGTTCGTGATCAGCAGCAAGTCGGTGCCCTTGACGAACACGCTGGCGTTGCGCGAGCCGAGGAATCCCTGCGGGAGCGCGCAGCTGAGCTGCACGTCTCTGAGCCGCAGCCAGTTGATGTCCCGCTCGATGAACAGCTCCTCGCTCATGTTGGTGTAGTACGCCCTCTGCACGCTGGGGACGACGACGATGGTATTGACCGTCGGATTGGCGCTGTTCTCCTTCCCGTCGCGCAACACGCCGTCGATGACCCGCGGCTGGTCTCGATCCAGGGTCATCATGCTCAGCCCGTGCGTCGTGAGGTAGTGGTCGGTCGCATCGAATACGTCCCCGCCCTTGCGGATGTCCACTAGAAAATCCAGGGTAAAGCGCTTGTACCGGAACGTGTTGGTGATGCCGATCGTAAAGTCCGGCTGACGATCGTATCCCGGCCGGCCGCCGCAGGCGGCGTCGATGAAGTCGGACGAGCGGATCGGGAGCCCGCTCGTGGGATCGATCAGCAGCTTGCAGTCCTTGTTCCGGAGATAGAACAAGCCGGTGAGCGACATTGTGGAGAGACCCACCTGGGTCCCGTTCCGCACGTTCCCGTACAGCCAGGTATCCGAGACGTAGGATTCCGGAATCGCGTGGGGCAGCCCGGTCACGATCTGCCCCGCGCTGAACCAGTTCGCCGCGATATCCCACGAAAAGGCAGGCTGGACGATCGGCGTGGCGCGCAGCGTCAGCTCCAGACCCCGGCTTCGCGTCGACCCGCCGTTCAGGTTGAAGAGGATGAAGCCCGTCGCGTATGGGCCGCGCACGTCGTTGACGATCGCGTCCTGGGTGACCTTGCGATATACGGTCCCATCGAGCCCGACCCGGTTGTTCAGGAAGCTCACTTCCGCGCCGAGCTCCCACGACTTGGCGAACTCGGGCTTCAGAGCCGGGTTCGGGCCCCAGAAGCCGTAGCCGTACCCGCCGAACGATGTGGACTTGGATTCGAGCGCCGCCCTGTACGCGTACGGCCGGGCGTCCTTGCCGACTTCCGCGTAGGCGGCCCGCACCTTGCCGGTCATGAACCGGCCGACCGCCGGGAAGGCGTCGGAGAAAATGAAGCTGGTCGAGATCGAAGGGTAGAAGAACGAGTTCCGCTCCACCGGGATGGTCGAGGTCCAGTCATTCCGGCCCGTAACCGTCAGGTACCAGAAGTTCTTGTAGTCGATCACACCCTGTCCGAAGAGACTCACCACGCGCCGCTGCTCGAGCGTGGCCCGCGGCGTCCTCAGGCTGGTGTTGTTCATGGACACGAAATTCGGATCCACGAACCCCGTGCCCACCATGGCATCCGTCGTCGTCTTGTTGTCGCTTATGGCGTGGCCCAAGAGTCCGCTGATCGAGATGTCGTGCGTCACCGAGTGAGGATTGAAGCTGAGCACCGTCTGCGCGTTGAGGTTTCGGGTGATGACGTCCGCCTGGTCGAGTACACCGTTGTTCGCTGCGCCGGCCACGCTTGCGGGATCGCGCAGAATGAGGTTCTGGTTGGTATAGCTGTCGACACCGAGGTTGGTCTTGAGGCTCCCCCATGAGAACGGCGTTGCCAGGAGGCCGAGGTTGACCATGATGCGGTTGGTCTTGGCGTTGATCTTGTTCTTTGCGACGTTGAAGTAGGGATTATCCAGCTCCGTCGACGCTGCCTGGCCGGTGACCTGGCGCCGGGCTCCGAGTGGCGTGAGGTAATCCTTCGCGTTGTCCGTCTGGGGCCAGAGCATGAGGTCCAGGAGCGGACCCAGCGTTCCTTTGTACACCTGATCGTTGTTGTCATAGGTAAAGGCCATCGACAGATCGGTGTTCAGCCAGGGTGTGATTTGTGCCTGTGAGCGTCCTGTCACGTTGGTCCGATCGTAACCGCTGTTCGGGACGACGCCCTCCTGCCGGTCAAGGGCCGTGCCGAGTCGGTAGTTGATCTTGCCATCCGGGGTCGCGCCGCTGAAGGACAGGTCGTGCGACTGCGTGAACCCCCTCCGGAGGAAGCCATCGATGTTGTCGTAGAACACGGTTCCAGCCGGAAACGGGCTCCCGAAGTACTGGAGCGAGTCGAGGACCCCGCCCGTCTCCGTCGTCGGCCCATAGACGCGTTGCAGCTGCGGCTTGGCTCTGGTCGCTTCGATCCGGAAGCTGTTGCTATACCTCCAGCCACCGCCGGCCTGCCCTCGCTTGGTGGTGATGACGATGGCGCCGCTCGCTGCGTCGATGCCGTATAACGCCGCGGCTTCCGGCCCCTTCAATACCGTGAGCGTCTCGATGTCGTCCGGATTGAGATCGGCGGCCCGGTTGGTGAAGTCGATCCCGCGGTTCGAGAGCGCCGTGTTGGAATTCGCGTCGGAGGCGAGTAGCCCCGTGTTGAGGGTCCGGTTGTCCATCGGCAGCCCATCGACGATGATCAGCGGTTGGTTGCTGCTACTGATCTCGCTGACGCCTCTGATGGTGATCGAGGAGGAGGCGCCCGGCACGCCTGAGGTGCTGGTCACGTCGACGCCGGCGATGCGTCCCTGCAGCGCGTTGACGAAATTCTCGCGCTGCGTCTGCGCGATCTCGGGGCCCTGGACGGTCTGCTGAGCGTATCCCAACGCCCGTTGCGTCGTGGTCTGACCCAACGCGGTCACCACGACCGCGTCCAGACTCATCGCGACCCGGCGGAGCTGGACGTCGATGACGTCCTCTGCGCCCACGGTCCGCTGCTCCGGAGCGGTCCCGATGAACCGGAACTGCAACACCTGGCCCACGTCGGCGCGGATCGAATAGTTGCCTGTGCGGTTGGTCGCGGAACTGGTGGTCTTCCCCTTGATGAGAACCGAGACGCCGGCTAGGGGAGCGCCCTGCTCACTGGTCACTGTGCCGGTAATGGTCTTTTGCTGTGCGAACGCGCAGGGAGCGGCGACGAGGAGGATTCCCACCAACAGCGTGACGGCGCGTTTGGTCATGATGGCGGCTACCGGGTGGTGAGGAGCGCCTATCGGGTTCGCAAGACGCGCACCCCACTGCGCTTGCGTCTCAAGGAGAGCAGCGCGGCTGAAGCGTTGCGTCGCCACCACATTTGTGACAGGCACGTTGCGACGCCGCCACAGTCCAACCTGCGAGCACATACGTCAGGTTCGCTGTCCCGTCCATGATCGGCTCGCTGGTCGAATAGTCCCCTACGTCGTCGTGGTACACGATGAACCCGGTGTTGAACGGAGCGTACGTCGGGCCGGTAGCCGAGCTGGTTGACGGCGCGACTACCGCGCGCGCTTAGGCGACGGCGCCCACGCCGCATTGAGATCGAGCCCGACCAGCCCCAGCGGATCGAACGTGATCCCGCCGTACGCGGCGAGCCAATGGAGGTGCGGGCCGGTGACGCGCCCCGACGCGCCCACTTCACCGATCTCCTGGCCGCGCGTCACTGTGTCGCCCACCGCGACCAGGGTGCGGCTGAGATGCAGGTATCCGGTGACGAGCCCGGCGCCGTGATCGATCAACACGGTAGTGCCGCTCAGATAGAGATCGGCGACCAGGGCCACCACGCCACGGTTTGCCGCCCGCACGCTCGCGCCACGCCGGCCGGCGAAGTCCACGCCCATGTGACGGCTGCGCAACACGCCGTTGAACATGCGTGCCACGCCGAACTGATCCCTCACCGCGCTCGACCTTGGCCGCATGAACGGCTCGTGCCACAGCCGCGGAGCGTCGTGCGCCTGGTGCCGCACGCCAGTCACCAGCTCCTGTTCTTCCTTGATCCGGTCCTCGAGCGAGTCCGGTGGTTGCACAAACTCGGGCGCCGCTCGCAGCTTCTCGCGCGGCGCCCGCCGCCGCCGGGGCACGAGCCAGGCGACGACGCTATCGGTAAGTCCACCGGCCCGCTGAACCGTGGCGCGGGCCGCTACGCTGTCCGCCCGGTCGAACGGCACGGCGGCGAGGGCGCGCCAGCCGTGTGGCGTAAGCTCGAAGTGCAGTGGCTCACCCGCCATCTCGCCGCGCACCGCGGTAATGCTGTCATCCGGCCCGGCCGAGAGCTGGAGCACGACGGCCGAGCCTTCGAGTGGCGCGCGCGGACGCCAGGTGAGACTCGGCGGCCCCGCGACACGCTGCGCGGACGCACTCGGCACACCGAGGAGCGCGACCAGGGCCACGACCGAAGCGATAACGCCGCGACGCACCACGACCATCGCCGTGACGAGCAGCAACGCCGCCAGGAGAAATGGCGCCCCCGGGACGCCCAGCCCCTGGAACCGGCCGATCGCCGCCGCGAACACCTGCGTGAACAGCACGGGCGCAATCACGCCAGCGATCCCCATCACGCTGGCGATCGCGCCCTGCAGCCGGCCCTGCTCGTCCGCGCCCACGCGCCGGGTCATCAACCCCTGTAGCGCCGGATAGGTGAGGCCGAACAGGCCGCCAACGGGAATGCCGAGGAGAAAAAGGGCGCCGCTCGGCGCCAGACCGTACACCGTGAACGCCACCGCGCCGAACGCGAGGCCCGTGACGAGCGCCCGCGACTCACCCAACCGCTTCACCGCGGCCCCGACCAGCCCGCCCTGCACGATCATCGACACGACGCCGACCCCCGCGAGCGCGAACCCGACCGTCCGCGCCGTCCAGCCGAAGCGATAGTCGCCGTACAACACGAACAGGCTCGGCAGAGCATCGTGCGCCACGCGATAGAGAAAGGCGACCACCGCAAGACCGACGAGCGCCTCGCGCGCGCGCAACAGACCGATCGAGCCCACCGGATTGGCGCGGCGCCACGCGAACGGCGCCCGCCGCTCGGTGGGCAGCGACTCGGGGAGCACGAACCAGCCGTACGCCGCGCCCACGAGGCTCAAGGCACCCGCCGCCCAGAACGGCGCGCGCAGGCCGATCCCCCCCAACAACCCGCCCACCGCCGGTCCGAGAATGAACCCGAGCCCGAACGCCATGCCCAGCAGCCCGAACCGCGCCGCGCGCTCGTCCGGCTCGGTGACGTCCGCGATGTACGCGAACGAGGTGGAAAAGCTCGATGCCGTTATCCCCGAGAGCACCCGGCCGACGAACAGCCACCCCACCGTGGGCGCCAGCGCCATGATGGCGTAATCGAGTCCGAGGCCGAGACAGGACACGAGGATCACCGGGCGGCGGCCCACGCGGTCCGACAGCGCCCCCAGCACCGGCGCGAACACGAACTGCATCGCCGCCCAGACGGTGCCGAACAGACCGACCGCGCCCGCGGCGCCCGCCTCGTTGCCGCCCTCGAGCTGGATGACGAGCTTGGGGAACACGGGCGCAATGATGCCGAGCGCCAGCATGTCGAGCAGCACGGTGCCGAAAATGAACCAGAAGGTGGCGCGTCGCACGGGGAGGGCGCCGGGCTAGAACCGCCCCACCAGCCCGGCGATCGCGGAGCGGCAGCCCTGCTGCAAGTCTCGCTCGACGCCCGCGCACAACGCCTTCGCCTGCACGTCGGAATGGTAGTAGTACACGAAGTCGAGTACGGCGCCGAGCACGCAATACGAGCGCTGCTCGTGATCGCGGCCGAGCTTGCAGGTCGCCACTGTGGTGGGCACCTGGTCCCGGCTGAGCGTCGCCGCGTCCCGCCCCAGGCTCTGATAGCAATTGGCTCGGAACGGCGGGCCGACGCGCGCGCACAGCGCGAACACCTTGGCGAAATCGCCCTGCACCACGCCCAAAGCGTATGACGTCTGCATGTCGAAACATTCGGACTTGTATTTTTCCGCCACGGCGGTGCACGGATAGAGCGGCTCGCTCGGCTTCAGGTACTTGCTGTAGTGCCCGCCATGCGCGCCGTCCACGATCAGGTTCTCCATGAAGACGCCGTTGACGCAGGCGTTCCGCTCCATGGCGCCCGTCAGGCCGTCGCAATCGTGCAGCGCGTCGAACAGGTCGTCACTGCGAACGGCCATGATCGCATGTCCCAGGCCGTGAACGCAGTTGAAGTAGTCGAGGGACTTCCGTTCTTTTCCCGGAACGCCGGCACACACGGCGTCGAGATCGCTCAGCAGCTGCGTGGATCCTCGCGCCAAGGCGAAGCCCTGCATCACGCCGTGATAGTATCCCGAGCCGCACGCGTTGTCGCCGTGGCGAAACGCCTCGGCGACGTCGCCGTACTTCGCCACCGCCGCCTGGCCGATCGCATGCGTGATCGCATGGCACAAGCGCTGCAGCTCGGGATCGGCGCCGTATCCCGCTTTCAAGGCGGCGAAAGCTTCGACCACGCCTTGCCGGGCCACGATCGAGCGGTAGCGCTGCTCGTAGCACCCCAGCGCGAGCGTCGGGTCGTTGGAACAACGGGTGCTCGACGGAGCTCGCGATGGGTTGAATACACGAGAGCCCAGGATGGAGACTCCCGCTACGGCGACCGCGAGCACACCGATCGCGATGATTCCCGTCCGGCCGGTCAGTTTCATGCGTCGCACCATAACACGGGCGGTGGACCGGGCGGAAGCTCGGGCCCGGGTATCTTTCCCGTATGACTCGCCTCATCCGGCCGGCGGTGCTCGCCGGCCTTGGCGCGCTCGGCTGCGCCACCAACCCCGCCACGGGCGCGCGGCAGATCATGCTCGTGAGCGAGTCCCAGGAGATCGCCATGGGGCGCGACTATGACCGCCAGGTCGTGGCCTCCATCGGGCTCTACCCGGACTCGGGGCTCGAGCGCTACATGCAGCAGTTCGGCATGCGGCTCGCCGCCACGTCGGAGCGACCGAGCCTTCCCTGGACGTTCCGCGTGGTGGACGACCCGGTGGTCAACGCTTTCGCGCTCCCCGGCGGATTCATCTACGTGACCCGCGGTATCCTCGCGCACCTGAACTCCGAGGCGGAGCTCGCCGGCGTGGTGGGACACGAGATCGGCCACGTGACCGCCCGCCACTCGGCGAGCCAGATGAGCAGACAGCAGCTCGCTCAGCTCGGCCTCGCCGTGGGCGCGATCGCGAGCCCCGAGCTGGGCCGGTACGCCGGTCTCGCGAGCCAGGCCCTCGGCGTCCTGTTTCTCAAGTACTCGCGCGACAACGAGAGCCAGGCGGACGAGCTGGGACTGCGCTACCTGCGGCGCGGGGCGTACGACCCGCGCGAGATGCCGCACGTGTTCGAGATGCTCACGCGGGTGAGCGAGGCGCAGGGCGGGGGCCGCGTCCCCGAATGGCTCGCCACCCATCCCAATCCGGAAAACCGCCGTGGCCGGATCGAGCAGGAGATCGCGGCAGGGCCGCAGAGCTTCTCCGGCACCGCCGTGAACCGCGACTCCTACCTGCAGCGTCTCGACGGACTCGTGTTCGGGAGCAATCCGCGAGAAGGATATTTCAAAGGTGGGCAATTCCTCCATCCCGAGCTGCGCTTCCGAATCGAGTTCCCGGAAGGGTGGCAAACCAACAATGAAAAGCAGGCCGTGGCAGCCGTGAGTCCCGAGCAGGACGCGTCGGTCGAGCTGTCACTCGCCAAAGAGGCGAGCGCCGATGCGGCAGCGCGGGCGTTCCTTGCGCAACGGGGCTTTACGGGTGGTTATCCCACGCGTACGAGCGTGGGCGGGCTGCCCGCCGTGAGCGCCGCCTTTGCCGTCGCGACGGACAACGGCACGCTGCGCGGGAGCATCGTCTGCGTCGAGCACCGCGGCGCCGTGTATCGCATCGCGGGGTACGCGGTGGAGGCGCGCTGGCCCGGCTACCAGCCGACGGTCGAGCGCGCACTCCAGAGCTTCCACGCGCTCACCGATCCCGCTGCCCTCGCCGTGCAGCCGCAGCGGCTGGACATTGTCAAGCTCGACCGGCGTACGACGATCGTCGAGCTGGCGCGCCAGCGCCCGTCGCCTGTTCCGGCCGCGACGCTCGCGCTCCTCAACCAGGTGGACCCCGAGACGCCGCTCGAGGCCGGCCGGTTGGTGAAGTGGGTCGTGGGTGCGCCGCTGCCCTAGGCGGACGATCCCGCCGCAGTGTTCACTCCCAAGAGCCCGTTGATAGGGCAGACCCTGGTCCGGGCCGTCTGGAATGCCCCGATCGCGACGAAGACGCCGGCGATCAGCCCCCAGTAGCCCTTGTGCACCATGGGCAGCCACGCGTCCAGCACCGAGAGGATCAGCAACGGGTAGCCGAACTGGGCCGTCCCGTCTTTGAACCCGCCCATCGCGAACAGAATCCCTACGTACATCATCGCCGCACACACGATCCAGGTGAGAAACCCCAGGGCCTGGAAGAAGCCGTCCAGCGCCGTGAGACCCCCGATGATCGCCAGCGCGCCGGCCACCTGACGCGCCCGGGCGTCGAACGGACCGACGTTGATGCCAGCCTGCGCCATGGAGCTACCTCCGGTGGAGTGCGTATAAAAGGATGGCGTCTGCGCCCGGCGCGCGATAGTAGCGCCGTTCCCGGCGACATCCGGCAACACCTTACACGGTAACGCCTTACACGGGAACGTGTCACCCGTCGTTGTACGTCGCGCCGGCGTCGTTGCATATTGGTGCCCCCTATGACCATCAGCGACGTCTGGCTGTTCCGCATCGTGCATCAGGACACGGGCAAGCCCGCGCAGGGCGTGCCCGTGACTGTGCTCGACAAGGGTGGCAACGCCGCGGGCCACTGGGTGAGTGATGCCGACGGCATCGTGGCTGTGCCGCGCCGCGACCTTCTCAAGTTGCGGCTGCGCGTGGGACTGCGCAGCGAGGATCCGATCGAGCTCGCCACGGCCACGCTGGGGGACGAGCCGACGCCGCTGGCCGCACCCAGCCACTTGCCGCCTTCCACGAGCGGGGCGGGCGAGCGGGTGGTGCGCGAGCTGCAAGTGGTGCATCCCGCTCCGGCCGCGGGAACGCCCCCCCCGCCCGCGCGCGGCCCGGATCCCGTGGACGTGCCGGGGCACGTGCTCTACTTCCAGCGCCTCGCCATGTTCGCCGAGCGCGCGCCCGCCGCGGCCAGCGCGGCGCGCGACCCCGTCGCCGACTTCTTCTCGCTCGCGGGCGAGGGGTCGAGCGCCATGCGCTATGGCGCGCTCATCGAGGTGGAAGAGTACTGGCAGTCGCTGGGTGTGCAGTGGGGTGAGCTGCTGTACAGCGCGACCCTCACGCCGGGAGACGAGGCCAAGCTGGCGGTGCTGGACGGCCGCTGGCGCCGCGAGGCCGAAGGGCGCGAGCGACCGCTGCAGATCCTCGCCCGCATGGTCGGCACGTCGATGCTCGGCGACTTGGTCAGCGCCCTGCGGCCGGAGCTGCAGCTCGACGCGCTGACGCTCACCGAGCCGGGGCTCGAGGCGGCCGCCGCCGATACGGTCCAGCTGGTCCGGGACCGCACCGAGCGCATGAGCAACGCGCTGCGGCGTCGCCCGCTCGGGGTCGTCGATGCCCCCGCCGACGCACCCGCCACCGGCGCCGTGCGAACCGTCCGGAACACGACGCGCGATCGCCTTGTGACGTTCCACTTCTTCGAGCCGCTCGAGCGGTTCAAGGTGATGGTGCGGAGCCCGCGGGCCCGTCCCGTGATCTTCGTGCCGTTCCGGCTCCCCAACGTTGCCACGCCGGACGTGGTGCGGCGCTTCGGCTACCTGTTCCGCCGCACGTTGCTCGATCGCGGCATGCTGCCCGATCTGGAGCGGCTGCTCGGCGGCGACGAGGCCAGCGTGCCGGCCGGTGCGCGCGGGCGGCTGCTCGAGCACATCGAGGCGAATCTGCTGTACTACTCGACCGCGATCATCTCGGCGGGCGATCCCGCCGCGCGCCACGTGGCGCTCTCCAAGCTGCGCGACCCGGCGGGGCGGCCGCTCACCGACGTGGTCGAGAACAACGTCGTGGGTCGCATCGGGAGCGCGATCGCGCTTCCGCTGCGCTCCGCCGCACAGCTCCCTGCCGAGTGGCGCGACGCCCTGGCGGCGTACCACGCGAAGCCGCTGCGCGTGACCGAGGGCTTCGTGGTCACGATTCCCCATCCCGGGGTGTGGGTCAGCGCGCAGGCCCACGAGCCGATGCAGCAGCAGGCGGACTCGCAGGAGGCGGCCGGTTGACGGTGCGGTCGAGCTGCTCCCCGACGCAAGGCCCGCCGGCGCGGGTTTTTTTTTGGTCCGCGGTCGCGGCCGCTCTGGCGGCCTGCGCGGCGCAGCAGCCCGATGTCGCGCCGCGGCCGGCGAGCGACACGGTCGCCGTGGCGCCTCCGGCGCCGCGCACCGTGCGCGATACGGCACTGGAGCAGCGCGCCGCGCGGCTCGAGCTGCGGCTGCTCGAGCGCGACGCGCAGCTGGAGGAGCTGCAGGCGCGGCTCGACGAGGCGCGCCAGCAGGTAGTGCGCGCCATGGCCAAGCTCCAGACCGTCGCGAGCCGTGCCGAGGCGGCGTCGGCGATCGCGGAGGCGGAAATCGCCCTGCAGTCGTTCCGCGCCGCGACGGTGTCGCAGCCGGCGACGGACCTGACGCAAGCCACCACGCTGCTGCAGCAGGGGAGCGCCGAGTTCGCGAAGCAGAACTATGGCGGCGCCCTGTACCTCGCCGACCAGGCCAAGCGCGTCGCCGGCGTGGGAAAGAGCCGGTTGGGCGGCGAGGGGCGGGCGCCGTTGCGCGCCGGCGAAGTGCCGTTCGCCGTGCCCGTGCGGCTCCAGGCGAACACGCATGGTAATGTGCGGGACGGGCCGGGCGGCGCGTACAAGGTGCTCTTCACCGTGGAGCCGGGCACGGCGCTGACCGGCTACTCCTACGTGGACCAGTGGGTGCGGGTCGCGGATGAGAGCGGGCGCGGCGGGTGGATGTTCTTGAGCCTCATCGGGCGGCGCGAGGCCCGTTAACGCACGGCGCGCAGCACGCGGTTTCGCCCCTCCCGCTTCGCCTGGTACAACGCCGCATCCGCGCCCGCCAGCAGCTCCTCGGGCGATTCGCCGTCCTCGGGGAACTGCGCGACCCCAACGCTGAGCGTCAGCTTCCCGCCTACCTGCTCGTCGCGTGCCAGCCGCGCCTGAATGCGTTGCGCCGTCTCGGTCGCGCCCGCCGCCTCGGTCTCTGGCAGCAGGATCACGAACTCCTCTCCGCCGTAGCGCGCGGCGCAGTCCACGTCGCGCGTGGACTCCTTGAGAATCGCTGCCACGCGCGCCAGCGCGGCGTCGCCCGCCAGGTGTCCGTATGCGTCGTTGTACTCCTTGAAATGATCCACGTCCAGCATGAGCAGCGTGAACGGGTGCTCGAGCCGGCGTGAGCGGCGGACTTCGTTCGCGAGGGCCTCCATGACGTAGCGCCGGTTGAACAGCGTGGTGAGGTCGTCGGTGATCGAGAGCCGCTCGAGCTCGCGCCGGCTGTCGCGCAACCGGGCCACCATGTCGTTGAACACTTCCGTCACGTACCCGAGCTCGCCGCCGCCCACCACCGGCAGGTCGACGGCGAGATCGCCCCCGGCGACCCCGGCGGCGCCGCGCGTCAGGCGGTCGAGCGGTCGCGTGATGAGGAGGCCGAGCACGTAGGCGAGCAGGCCCACGCCCACGAGCAGCGCCGCCACGATCAGCACCGTGACGTTGCGGAGACGGGTCACCTGTCGGAACGCTTCCGCCGCGGGCACCTGGGCCAGCACGGCCCACTCGACATGTGGCACGCGCTTGGCCGAGGCGACCACGCGGACGCCTTGCAGGCCCGTGAATTCGAGCGGCAGCCCCTCGTGCTCGAGCAACCACCCGGCGACGGCGCTGTCGAGGTGGCGTTGCATCAGCGCCTCGTGCTCCGCCTCCGAGCCGACCAGGGGCTGGCCCGCGGCGGTGATGAGGTACACCCGGCCGGTCGCTCCCGCGGCGAAGCGCCGCAGCAGGTGATGCACCGCGGCGAGGTCGAGCTTTGCCGTGAGCGCGCCGAGGAAGCGCCCTCCCGTCTGATAGATGGGGACCGCGAAGATGACGACATCCTTGCCGAGCGCGTCGTCCCGATACGCGTCGCCCAGCACCGCATTGTCGGCCCGGATGGCGGCGGCCCAGTTCGCCGGCAGATGGGCGGGCGTCGCCTGCCGGGCGGTCGTCGCCACCGCCTCTCCCCGCGGGTTCACGACCAGCAGCTCGGGGTAATCCGCGAAGCGCTCGTGCACGGAGCGCAGGTAGTCGGTGAGGCGCGCCAGGGCGGCCGCGCCGCCGCCGCGCGTGATCCGGTCGAGGTTCTCCGAGACCTCGTACGAGCTGGCGAACACGCGCAGCTCGTACAGCCGCTCCTTGACCCACAGGTCCATTTCGCGCGCGGTCTGCGCGCTGACGCTCTGCAGCTCGCCCGTGATCTTCTCGGTGAGCGAGCGCTTGTTCTGCAGGTAGGAGATCCAGGCCGTCGTGAAAGAGGGGATGAGGGTGGCGAGGATGCCGAACACCAGCATCTTGCTGCGGATGCTGTCCAGCCGCAGCAGTCGCAATCCCCGCGAGACCACCCGCTCCCAGGACGACATGCGGTTTCCTTAGAAGTTCGGCTCGTCGGCCGTGGGACCGTACACCGCGGGGACGGGGATGCCGTTGAGCCGCAGGTACACGGTGAGCTGGCCGCGATGATGCACCAGATGATTGAGCACCGTGCGGCGGTACACCGTGAACTTCGGATTGGTGGCCACGGTCCGGCCGGCGACCTTGAACGCCCACGGCTTCTTGAACTCGGCGTCGGCGGTGCGGGCGATCGCGGCGCGCGCCGCGGCGACGTTGCGGTCGAACAGCTCCAGGATGCGCGCGGCGTTCTCGAGTGCCTCGAACTTCGCTGGCGGCGCGCCCGGCGGCATGATGTCGAGCTCGTCGCGCGTCACCGCGTTCACCGCCCATGCCGGCAGCTCGGCGACCAGCGTCGCCAGCCGGCCGAGCGTCATCGACTTGGGATGCGGCTTCCAGGAGGACTTGCCGTCGGGGACGCGCTCGAGCACGCGGCGCGTGGCGGCCATCTCCTCATCGAATTCCGGAACCAGCCACTCGGTGAGCGGCATGCACGGCCTCCATCACGGGAGTGCCGCGAAGCTAGTCACCCGGTTGGGCGACGGCAAGAACGCGGGCGCCGCCGCCCCCTTTTTGACGGCGCAGCGGGCGCGCGGTAGCGTTCTGTTCACCCCAGCGTCGGAGCGATCGCGGTGAGCGGCGAGGGCAAGGCGACATGGTACCGGTGGGACGATCTCCCCCGCGAACAGCTGCACGAACGGTTGTCCCGCCGGCTCATCACCGGTGATCGCGTGATGTTGGCGCACGTGTACTTGAAGCAGGGGTGCGTCGTCCCTCGGCACTCGCACGAGAACGAGCAGTTCACCTACATCCTGGAGGGCGCGCTGCGGTTCCTGGTGGGTGCGGACGGCGCGCAAGAGGTGGTGGTGCGGGCGGGGGAGGTGCTGCACCTGCCCGCGTACGTGCCGCACGAAGCGCACGCGCTCGAGGATACGCTCGACGTGGACGTGTTCTACCCGCCGCGCGAAGACTGGCTCAACAAGACGGACGCGTACTTGAGGGGCACACGATGAGTGGGTAAGGGTGCGCGGTGCGCCGTACGCGGTTGCCACCGATGCACGCTCACTGTCAGCGGCTGTCGATCGGCCATCGGACGCAACCGCGCACCGCGCACTGCGCACACTGCTATCGTTTCTCCAGCGCTCTCAAGAACTCCCGGTCCCACGCCGCCGAGATGCCCTCGCGCGGCGAGTACGGGCCGGGCTGGTACGCGCGCGACGACACGCCCAGCTGCGAGCGCTCGCAGATGTTCCAGTCCTGACGGTTCGTGTCGTCCCAGAAGCCCACGGCGTCCTGCGGATCGAACCCCGCCTGCCCGAACGCGTCCGGGTGGAACAGCCACTCGCAGGTGATGTGCGTGCGGTCGGGCGCCTCGGGCGAGAGCGTATGGAACATCACGTAGTCGGGATGCAGCGAGAGCAGCAGATTCGGGAAGATGGTGTAGAAATAGACCCGGTTGCGGTCTTCGGCCGGCAGCTCGCCCACGGCCGGCCCACACGCCCGGCCGCTGAGCGTGAGGCTCCCACCCGGAGCCGTGATCACCATGTACCCGCCGAGATAGGGTCCCTCGAACAGGTCGTTCGCGCCGCTCGTGTAGGGCGTGAGCTTCGCGAGCCCGGGATGGATCACCGGGCAATGCAGACATTCGGAGAAATTCTGGAAGACGAGCTTCCAGTTGGCGCGGACGTCGTAGTCGACCCGGGCGCCGGAGCGGAGCCGCTCGATGTTGAAGCGGCTGAAGCGGCGCTCCAGCGGAGCGAACGCGCGGGCGAACGGCTCGGGGTCCTGCGCCAGATTGACAAAGAGGAATCCTTCCCACGTCGCGAGCGCGATCGGGTGCAGCGGATAATCGCGCTTGTCGAAGTCCGCCACCTCGTTCATGTGCGGCGCGCCGATCAGCGCGCCGTCGAGTGTGTAGGTCCACGCGTGGTAGGGGCACTGGATCGTTTCGGACAGGCGCCCGCGCTCGGTCTCGCACAGCCTGGTGCCGCGGTGGCGGCACACGTTGTAGAACGCGCGCACCGCGCCGTCCGACCCTCGCACCACGATGACGCTCTCCCCCGCGATCGACCGCAGCACGTAGTCCCCGGACGCCGCCAGCTCGGCGGCGCGCCCGACGCACACCCAGCGCTGCGCGAACACCCGCTCCTGCTCCTCGGCATAGATCCCGGGGTCGACGTAGTAGCGGCGGGGCAGCGTGCGCTGCCCCTGCTGGTAGGCCTGGGTGGCTTTGACGAAGGTGGCCATGACGCTAACGCTACGGAGCCCCACGCCCGAATGCCACTCCCCGGCGCTCGGGTCCGAGCTGCGCCACCACGGCGCCCAGCACGAACACCGTCGCCGCGGTCAACGCCATGGCCCAGGCATAGTCGAGGTGCTCGGCGAACCGGGCCTCGAGCCACCCGATCGAGCCGGCCAGCGCCACGCCGCATTGGTAGGCGAAGCCCGGCAGGAAGCCGCGCACCGAGTCGGGCGAAAGCTCCGTGATGTGCGCGGGGATGACGCCCCAGGCGCCCTGCACGAAGAACTGCATCACGAACGCGCCGACCACGAGCAGGGGCACCGATCCCGCGAAGGCCCAGAGCGGAATCGCCGCCACGGCCGCGCCCAGGGCGAGCCCGATCGCGCGCCGGCGGCCCAGGCGATCCGAGTAGAGGCCGAACGCGACGCCGCCCATCAGCGCCCCGATCATCGACACGATGGTGACGTCGCCGCGCTGCTGCGCGCCGAAGCCCCAGTGGCGCTGCAAGAAGGTGGGGTACATGTCCTGCGTGCCGTGGGACACCATGTTCATCATCCACATGAGGATCGTGATGTAGCCGAACAACGGCAGGTTGGCCCGGATGGCGCGCCCCAGCCCGGTCCAGCTGTCGTGCCGCGTCTCGCGCCACACAGCGGATTCGCGCACGCGGGCTCGCACGAACAACGCCAGCAGGGCGGGAAGCCCGCCGATGAAGAACAGCGGTCGCCAGCCGAAGTGGGGGAACAACGAGCGGTAGCACAGCGCCGCCAGCAGGTAGCCCAGGGCGTATCCCTGCTGCAGCAGTCCCGATACCACGCCCCGATAGCGGGGTGACACCTTCTCCATCACGAGGGAGGCGCCCACGCCCCATTCGGCGCCCATCCCGATTCCGAACAGGGCGCGCAGCACGAGGAACGTGACGTAGTTCGGCGCCAGGCCCGTGAGCACCTCGACCAGCGAGTAGAACACCAGGTCGATCATCAGGGGCAGCTTGCGCCCGTAGCGGTCGGCGACGAGGCCGAAGATGAACGCGCCCACGGGCCGGAACGCGAGCGTGAGCGTGATCGAGAGCGCGATCGCGGCGTCCGACTTCCCGAACTCCCGGGCGATCGCTGTGAGGGTCATCACGACGAGGAAAAAGTCGAACGCGTCGAGCGTCCAGCCGAGGAATCCGGCGACGACGGCCGCGCGCTGGTCGTCGGCGGCGGGGCGTACGGCGGTCATTGGTGTCCTGCCAGAGGAGACTCTAGATTATACTCGTGCGCGTTTCCCCGCTTGCCTCGCTCGTGCTGTGGTTCACTGCGGTCGCCGCCCAGAGCGGCCCGCCGCGTCCGGCGGTCGCGGTGATCAATCTCCGGTTCGACGGGCAGCACGCCAACGTGCTCCAGGCGGGCGACACGGCGGTCGTGGCGGCGGCGACGAGCAAGCTGCGCGCGACGCTGGGAGCGTCCGACGTGGTGGCGGTCGCCGACTCGAGCGTGACGGCGGCGGCCGTGGCCGCGGTGGAAGCCGACGGCAATCCGTGCGACAACGCCTGCGCGGTGGCCGTAGCCCGCCGCCTGGGCGCGCGCTGGGTCGCGAAGGGCACGATCTCGAACCTGTCGAACCTCGTCTGGCTGCTCTCGGCCGAGCTGTTCGATGCCACGACCGGGCGGCCGGTGCTCGCGGACAGCTACGAGATCAAAGGAGAGGCGGCGCGGATGGCGCCCGGCGCGGCGCATATGTTCGCGCAGCGCGTCGAGAAAACGATCGGACGCCTGTTGCGCTGACGCGACACGGTCCACTTGTGGAACGTCGGGGCCCGCGCTCTCTTTAACGTCGCCCCCGGCTCGCAGGGCTCACTCGATGGTCGGCATGCGCCTCTCCGCGTTACTCACGCTCACCGCGTCTGTGTGTGCTTCCTGATCGTAGGCGACCTGTTGACCCAGCCGTTGGCGCGCTATTGGACGGCGCGGCTCGACTTGTCGTTTTGAACTCTCGAGGAGGACGATCCATGCGCCGTACGTTGCCGCTTGCCCTCGTGCTGCTCGTCGGACTCTCCCTGGCGCGGCCGCTCCCGGCCCAGGAAATCGCGTCCGACACGCTGCTGACGGTCAATCATTATCTCGACTGGGAGCAGGTGGCCGATCCCCAGATCTCTCCCGACGGGGCCCAGATCGTCTACACCCGCCGCTGGGTGAACAAGCTCGAGGACAAGTGGGAGTCGGCGCTGTGGATCATGAACGCCGACGGCTCGCACAATCGTTTCCTCGTGAAGGGCAGCGACGCGCGCTGGGCGCCCGACGGCACGCGCATTCTCTACCTGGCCGACGGCGAGCCCAAGGGCACGCAGCTGTTCGTCCGCTGGATGGATGCCGAGGGCGCGTCGTCGCAGGTGACCCGCGTGCTCGAGAAGCCGACCAACCCCAGGTGGGCGCCCGACGGCAAGTCGATCGCGTTCGTCATGCTCGTGCCCGACTCCACGCTCTGGACCATCTCGCTGCCCAAGCCGCCCGAAGGCGCGAAGTGGACGCCCGCGCCGCGCGTGGTGGATGACCTGCATTACCGTCAGGACCGCGTCGGGTACATGGAACAGGGATTCACCCACCTTTTCCTGGTGCCGGCGGAGGGCGGCACGGCGCGCGCGCTCACGAGCGGGCACTGGAACGTGGGCGCCCGGTTCGACGGCTTGAACAACGGGGCCGGCTACGACTGGACCCCGGACGGACGGACCATCGTGTTCGACGGGCTGCGCGACACGACCTGGGACCGCCAGTATCAGGTGTCGCGCATCTACGGGCTGGACGTGGCGAGCGGGACGATCAAGCCGCTCGTGTCACGGGCCGGCTTCTGGGCGAATCCGGTCGTGTCGCCCGACGGGCGGAGCGTCGCGTTCAGTGGCAACGATTCGACCGAGCACACGCACCGCACCTCGGACCTGTGGGTGATGGGCATCGACGGCTCCGGCGTGCGCGACGTATCCAAGAGCTTCGACCGGGATCCAGGCGACCTGCACTGGGCACCCGACGGCAAGGGCGTCTTTTTCCAGGCCGGCGGCCGCGGCTCGATCAACGTGCACTACGCCGATCTCGCCGGCGGGGTGCGCGACGTGACGCAGGGCGCGCAGGTGGTCTCCCTCGCGTCGCTGGCGCGCACGCTCGTCGGTGTCGGCGTGGCTGGTGACGCCGAGCACGCGGGAGACGTCGTGCGCATGGACCTGCGACGGCCGGGTCCCGTGACCCGCCTCACGATGGTGAACGACGACGTGCTCGCGAACAAGCGGCTCGCTAAGGTCGAGGAGACCTGGTACAACTCGACGGGCGGGACGCGCGTGCAGGGGTGGATCGTCAAGCCCCCGTCGTTCGAGGCCTCGAAGAAGTACCCGCTGATCCTCGAGATCCACGGCGGACCGTTCGCGATGTACAACGTGGCGTTCAGCTACATGTTCCAGAACTTCGCGGCGAACGGCTACGTGGTGCTGTACGTGAACCCGCGCGGCTCGACCGGCTACGGCGACGCGTTTTCGAACGCGATCGACCACAACTATCCCGGTCCCGACTACGACGATCTCATGGCCGGCGTGGACGCGGTGATCGGGAAGGGCTACGTGGATACGACGCGCATGTACGTCTCGGGCTGCTCCGGAGGCGGCGTGCTCTCGAGCTGGGTGATCGGCCACACCAGCCGGTTCGCGGCGGCCGCGGTGCGCTGCCCGGTGATCGACTGGATCAGCATGGCGGGGCAGACCGACATCCCGCTCTTCACCTACAGCTTCTTCCATCAGGCATTCTGGGACAAGCCGGATGAGTGGCTTGCCCATTCATCGCTGATGCAGGTCGGGCACATCACGACCCCGACTCTCTTGATGACGGGCGAGCTGGACCGGCGCACGCCGATCCCGCAGACCGAGGAGTTCTATGCGGCGCTGAAAGTGCGCGGCGTGCCGACCGTGATGTTGCGCTTCAACGACGAGTACCACGGCACGGGATCGAAGCCGTCCAACTTCATGCGCACGCAGCTCTACATGATGAGCTGGTTCCAGAAGTACCGCCGTCCCGTGGCCGAAGCGGCGACGGGCGCGGGAAACCGCTAGCGCGTCGCGCGGTTGCGGACCTTGCGGAATTGCGCCGCGAGCCAGCCAGGCTCGCGGCGCCCTTCGTCACGGGCGAACTGCACCCACGCCGCCAAGATCCCGTCGCGCGCCACGTAGCCGACGACCTGCTCGGGCTCGCTCCGGTTGACGACCGGCAAGAGGTCGACCTCGTGCTCGAGCATCTTGGTCAGGGCGTGATCGAGCAGCTCATCGGGATAGCTGACGGCCGCCGGCCGGTCGGCGACCGGCAGCACCGGCGGCTCCATGACGTCTTGCACCCGTAGCAGGTGCAGCGGGTTCGCGCTGTACTCGCGCGTCAAGTGATACCCGCGCCGCGCGACCTTCTCCGTAAGGATCGAGCGCTTCATGAGCAGCACCGTCACGGCGTCGGCGGCGACGCAGGCGACGAGCAGCCCCGGCAGCACGTTGATGTCGTGCGTCAGCTCCACCATGAACGCGACCGCGGTCAACGGGGCGCGCATCGTGCCGCCCATCATCGCGCCCATGCTGAGCGCGGCCCAGAGCCCGGGGTCGCCCGAGGGAATCCAGTGCGCCTCGAGAGCGCCCAGCGCGCCTCCCATGATGAGGAGCGGGGCGAGCACGCCGCCCGACGTCCCCGATCCGAGGGCCACAGCCCAGATCACGGCCTTGGTCACCATGAGCCCGAGCAGCGCGACGCCGACCAGCTGCCCGCCGAGCAGGTCGTGGATGGTGTCGTAGCCGACGCCCAGCGCGCGCGGGGAGAGCAGACCGCCGAGCCCGATCACGGCGCCGCCCAGGAGGGGCCACCACATCCAGTGCATCGGGGCCTTGCGAAACAGGTCCTCGCACGCGTACACGAGCCACGTGAGCAGCCCCGACCCGAAGCCGGCCGTGACCCCGAGCGCGAGCGCGATGCCGAGCTCGCGCGTGGCCAACGCGGCGTGGGGCGGCACCGGAAACAGGGGTCCCGGGCCGAGCAGCGGCACGCGCAACGCGGCCGCCACCGCCGCGGCGCAGGCCACGGGGACGAAGCTCCGCGGCTTCCACTCGAACAGCAGCAGCTCCACGGCGAGCAGGGTCGCGGCCAGCGGCGTGCCGAACACCGCGGCCATCCCGCCCGCGGCGCCGGCAACGAGCAACGTCTTGCGTTCGGCCGGCGACAGATGGAACGCCTGGCCGAACAGCGAGCCGAACGCCCCTCCCGTCATGATGATCGGCCCCTCGGCCCCGAACGGCCCGCCGGTCCCGATGGCAATGGCGGACGACAGCGGTTTGAGCAGGGCGACCCGGGCGGACATGCGGCTCTGCCCGATGAGGATCGCCTCGAGCGCCTCCGGGATGCCGTGGCCTCGGATCCGCTCGGAGCCGTACCGCGCCATGAGCCCGACGATGAGGCCCCCGACGACGGGCACCGGCAGCGCCCAGAGACCCAGGCGGTTGTCGGCCGGCGAGACGAGGCCACTGTCGATCGCGTGAAAATAGAACAGGTGGGTGAAGAACCCGATGAGCCGCAGCAGCGCCAGGGCGACGAACGCGCTGATCACGCCGATCAGGGCGGCCATCGCGATCAGCGTGAGGATCCGGACGTCGGCGGTGAAGTCGCCGAGCTCGTTGTCGAAAGCGGCTGGGCGGGCCATGTGATGCGGAAATGTAAACCGTCGTGTCTCGAAAACGAGACGGTGCACTCCGCACCTACGACGTCATAGCCTCGCCCTCGTCTGCTCGCGCTCGAGCAGCGCCCGCTTGCGCTCGATTCCCCAGCGGTAGCCGCCCGCCTCGCCGTCGGCTCGGACGACGCGGTGACACGGGACCACGAGGGCCACCGGATTCGTCGCGCAGGCGCGGGCCACGGCGCGGGTCGCCCCCGGCCGTCCGATGGCGCGCGCGATCTGCCTGTACGAACGCGTCCGGCCGTAGGGGATACGGCGCAGCGCCTCCCACACGCGTCGCTGGAACGCCGTCGCACGCACGTCGAGGGGCAGATCGAGGTGCTGGGTGCGCCCTTCGAGATAACGGACGATGGCACCGACCAGGGCGGCGAGCCCGCTGCGGTCGCGGCGGATCAGGGCGGCGGGGAATTCCGCGCGCAGCCCCGCCTCGAGCTCGGCCGCGTCTCCGCCCAGGCTCACGCGGCAGATGCCGCGCTCCGTCGTGGCGACCATCAGGCGGCCGAGCGGGCAGGGGGCGATCGTGTAGGCGATCCGCACGCCCGGGGCGCCGCGACTGTAAGTCGCGGGCGTCATCCCGAGCTGCGCGTGGGCGCGCTCGTACACACGGCTCGTCGAGCCGTATCCCGCGTGGTACAGGGCCGGGCTCACTCGCCTGCGGACGCGCAGCTCCGTCTTGAAACGGTCGAGGCGGCGCGCATCGCGATATTGGCGCGGACTGAGCCCGAGCACCCGCCGGAACGCGCGCAGCAGCTGATGCGAGGTGGCGCCGGTGCGCGTGCTCAGGGTCGCCAGGCTGGCCGGCGCCTCGGGGTGCGCGTCGATCAGGCGGCACGCGGCCCGAACCAGGGGGACGCGCGGGTCCGGGGCCGGCGCCTCGCCGGGGCGGCAGCGGCGGCAGGCGCGGAACCCGGCGCGCTCGGCGAGCTCCGGCACGGGGAAGAAGGCGACCTGCGCCCGCCGGGGACGCCGGCTCGGGCACGAGGGCCGGCAGTAGATCCCGGTGGACCGGACGCCGTACACGAACGCGCCGTCGTAGCGGCGGTCACGCGCCAGCACGATGCGCCAGCGGCGCTCGGCCGTCAGCTCGGACACAGCTGCAGGGTGGCTCACGAGAGACAACTTAGCGCGGCACCGCGCAGCGATCTATCCGGTTTTGACGGTCAAACCTCACGAAGCGGGGCCTCGGGCGTCTCCCAGCGTGGTCAAGGTATCTTGCGGGATGATCTATACGGTCGGCCACTCGACCCGCGACCTCGAGGACTTCCTGGGATTGTTGGCGGCGCACGGTGTGCGCCAGATCGTGGACGTGCGTCGCTTTCCCGCCTCGCGCCGCCATCCGCATTTCGCCCGCGACGCGCTGGCCGCCGCACTCCAAGCAGCGGGAATCGCCTACCATCACGAGGCCGACCTCGGAGGTCGTCGCATCGCCCGGCCCGACTCCGCCAACACCGCGTGGCGCAGCGCCGCCTTCCGGGGCTACGCGGACTACATGGACTCGGACGCGTTTCGGCAGGGGCTCGGCCGGGTGATCGACCTGGCGCGCGCCCGGCCGACGACGCTGTTGTGCGCCGAAGCGGTGCCGTGGCGCTGCCATCGCCACCTGATCGCCGACGCCCTCCTGGCACGGGGCGAGAGCGTGAGTCACATCCTCGGTCGGGCCCGCCTGGATCCGCACACGCTGTCGGCGCACGCGCGCATTCTCACCGGGGGCGTCGTGCGCTATCCGGCCGGGCCGCCCGACCAGCTGGCGATGTGCTAGCGCCCGGACCCGCCGCGTTATCTTCCGGGCGACCGACGCCGACAAGGGTGGTGGGGGTGCGCATCGACGGTTCCATCGGGGGGCGGCTCGACGCCTGGCTCGCGCGCCTGCCGGCCCCCGTGCTCGTGATGGCCGGGCTCGTCATGGTCACGGGGCTGGGGTGGGTGGATTTCGTCACGGGTCCCGACCTCACCCCCCTGGTGTTCTACGTGGCCCCCGTCGTCCTGGTGGCGTGGTATGCCGGGCGCTGGCCGGGGGCGATCATCGCGTGCGCGGGCGGCCTCGCCTGGATGGTCGCGGACGCGCTCGCGCAGCATGATTACTCCGATTGGTCGATTCCCTACTGGAACGCCGCGCTGCGGCTGGCCGCGCTCGTGCTCGTGTCGGAGGCCCTCGCACGCCTGCGTCTGGCGCACGCGCGGGAGCGGCAGCTGGCACGCAGCGACGCGCTCACCGGCGCCCCCAACGCCCGCGCGTTCTACGAGGTCGCCGAGGCCGAGATCACGCGGGCCCGGCGCTACGCCCATCCCTTCTCCGTCGCCTATCTCGATCTCGACGACTTCAAGCTGGTGAACGACCGCCTGGGCCACCTCGCGGGCGATGCCGTGCTGCGCTCGGTCGCGCGCGCGTTGAGCGGCGTGATGCGCGCCAGCGACGTGGTCGCCCGTCTGGGCGGGGACGAGTTCGTCGTTTTGCTGCCCGAGGCGAGCGCGGCGCCCGCCCGACTCGCGACCGAGAAGCTGCGCGGGGCGTTGGCCGACGTGGTGCCGGCGCACGGCTGGCGCATGACGGCGAGCATCGGCGTCGCCACTTTCCTCGTGCCGCCGGAATCGGTGGACGAGCTGCTCGGGGCCGTGGACGGCCTCATGTACCGGGCCAAGCAGGGCGGTAAGAACGGCGTCGCGCACGAGACCCGGAACGAAGCGCCGGCGGTGCGCTGACATGCCGCGGCAAAACATCTCGAGCGGGGCGCCGTGGGAGCCGGTCGTCGGCTACTCGCGCGCCGTACGCGTCGGCTCCACGGTGCACGTGGCGGGCACGACGGCGACCGGACCCGACGGGACGATCGTCGGCATCGGCGACGCCTATCTGCAGGCGGTCCAGGCGCTCAAGAACATCGAGCGGGCCCTGGTCCAGGCCGGGGCGTCGCTGCGCGACGTCGTACGAACCCGGATATACGTGACCGACATCGCGGACTGGGAGCGCGTGGGGCGGGCGCACGGCGAGGTGTTCCACGACATCCGGCCGGCGACCACGCTCGTGGCGGTGAGCCGGCTGGTGGCCCCCGAGATGCTCGTGGAGATCGAGGCGGAGGCCATCGTCGAGATGTAGATTACCGTCGAGGGAGGTGTGCAGTGTCCGTCACCGAAGTCGGCAAGCATGCGACCGTCGCCTGTCCCTTCTGCGCGACCCTCAATCGGGTGGATCTCACGCGCATCGCCGACCGCCCCAAGTGCGGCAACTGCGGGCGGCCGATCCTGCTCGACCGGCCCATCGCGGTGACCGACGCGACGCTGGACGGCGTGCTCAAGGGCACCGATGTTCCCGTGGTCATGGACGGCTATGCCGACTGGTGCGGCCCCTGCAAGATCATGGCGCCGATCCTGGACGATTTCGCGCGCCAGCGCCAGGGCGACGTGCTGGTCGTCAAGCTCGACACCGACCGCAATCCGGCGACCACGCGCCGCTTCGACATCCGCGCCATCCCGACGCTCATCGTGTTTCAGCACGCCAGCGAAGTGGCCCGCCGCGCCGGCGTGATCCCGCGTCAGGAGCTCGACGCCCTGGTCGGGCGGGGCGGGTCGATCGGCCGCTTCTCACCGTGACGTCGGACGCGGTGTCGCGCTACGAGGCGGGCGAGCCGGAAGAGCGCGGGCGTGCGGTGTCGGAGCGCTCCCGCGCCGTGGCGCTGGGGCTCGCGGTGGTGGGCGGCGTGTTCGGGCTGCACCGCTTCTACACCGGTCGGGTGCAGAGCGGCATCTGGATGTGCCTCACCCTCGGGGGGTTGGGCATCTGGTATCTGTACGACGTAGTCGTGATCGCGGCCGGTGATTTCCGGGACGCCGACGGGCGGCGGCTGGTGCGCTGGGACGTCGCCGGCGACGAGGCGGATCCGCCCCCGGGGGAGCGCCGCGTGTCGGACTTGGAGGACCGCATGGTGGGGCTCGAGTCGCAGGTGAGCGAGCTGGCCGAGCGGCTCGACTTCACGGAGCGGATGTTGGCGCAAGCACGGGAGAAGGGGAACTTACCGAACCGGTAAAGGCCCGTGAAAGCCGGTGAAAGGCCGGGGAAGGGTGGTGTAGGGACCCTTCCCGGGCCTCTCACGGGCTTCTCACGGGTCTTTCACGGGCCGCTCACCACCCCTCACCGAATCTCCTGAGGAGCGGAGAATGAAGATCGGGGTCCCGAAAGAGACCGCGGCCAACGAGCGTCGTGTCGCGCTCGTTCCCGACACGGCGGCACGGCTCGTGAAGGCCGGGCTCGAGGTCGCCGTGGAGCAGGGCGCCGGCGCCGCAGCGGCGTTCCCCGACGACGCGTACCGCGGCGCGGGCGCCACCCTGGTCGCGACGCCGGCCGACCTCTTCGGGCGGAGCGACGTCGTCCTCAAAGTGCAGCCGCCCTCGATCGCGGAGGTCGCGCTGTGCCGCGAGGGAGCGGCGCTGGTCGCGGTGTTCCAGCCGGCGGCGGAGCGCGACGTCGTCGCCGCCCTCGCGAAGCGCCACGTGACGGCGTTCAGTCTCGCGTTGCTCCCCCGCATCACACGGGCCCAGCCGATGGACGTGCTGTCGTCGCAGGCGACCGTGGCGGGCTACAAGGCCGTCCTGCTCGCGGCCACGACCGCCGGCCGGCTCTTCCCGATGCTCGTGACGGCGGCCGGGACGCTGGCGCCGGCGCGCGTGCTGGTGCTGGGCGCGGGCGTGGCGGGGCTGCAGGCGATCGCCACGGCGCGCCGGCTCGGCGCGGTGGTGTCGGCGTTCGACGTGCGCCCGGCCGTAAAGGAGCAGGTGGAGAGCCTGGGCGCGAAATTCCTGCAGCTCGAGATCGCCGAACAGGCGGAGGCCGCGGGCGGCTACGCCAAGCAGCTCTCCGAGGAGACCCACCGCCGCGAGCTGGCGTTCATCGCGCAGCACGTGAAGGACGCCGATGTCGTGATCACGACCGCGGCGATTCCCGGCAAGCGCGCGCCGATCCTGATCACGGCCGACGCCGTGCGGGGCATGAAGCCGGGCGCGGTGATCGTGGATCTGGCGGCCGAGACGGGCGGCAACTGCGAGGTGACCGAGCCCGGACGCGAGGTGCGCCGCGACGGCGTCGTGGTCCTCGGACCCCTCAACCTGCCGAGCACCCTGCCGCTGCACGCCAGCCAGATGTACGCGAGGAACATTGCCAGTTTCCTGTTGCACGTGACGCGAGACGGCAAGCTCGTCGTGGATTTCGACGACGAGATCATTCGCGAGACCTGCGTCACCCACGCCGGGGAGGTGCGGAAGTCATGACCGACTACGGGTCCATGGTGTTCGTGTTCGTGCTGGCGACGTTCATCGGGCTGGGTGTGATTCGCCGCGTGTCCCGCTTGTTGTACACGCCGCTCATGTCGCTCACCAACGCGATCTCGGCCATCGCCGTGGTGGGGTCGATCGTGGTGGCAGGCGCCGACTACCCGACGACGATTCGCGTGATCGGGGCGGTGGCGCTGTTCGCCTCCATGACCAACATCGTGAGCGGGTTTCTGATCACGGACCGGATGCTCAAGATGTTCAAGAAGCAATGATCCACGCGATCGCCCAGGCGGCCGCCGTCCTCGCGACGGCGCTGTTCATCTTCTCGCTGCACTGGATGAACGACCCCAAGACGGCCCGCCACGGCGTGGTGGCGGGCGTGACGGGCATGGTGATCGCAGTGGGGGCGACGTGGATCCAGCCGGAGATCGTCCACCACGGCTGGATCGGCCTGGCGATCGTCGCCGGATTCATCGTCGGCGTCCCCCTCTCCCTCGTGCCGCTCACGGCGGTGCCCCAGCGGACCGCGCTGTCGCATGCGTTCGGCGGGCTCGCCGCCGGACTGGTCGGCAGCGCGGAATACGTCCTCGGCCTCACCGAAAATCCGGCGCAGCTCACGACGTTCCGCACCAGCGCCATCGTTGCGGAGGTGATCCTGGGGTTTCTCACCTTCACGGGGAGCCTCATGGCCGCGGGCAAGCTGCAGGAGGTCAAGTGGATCCCGCAGCGCCCCGTGACCTATCCGGGGCAGAACGTGGTCAACATCGGCGTGCTGGCGCTCGCGGTGGCCCTGGGCGTGCTGGTCGTGCTGCACCCGGCGGCGCCGTGGTCGGGACAGGCCTTCTACGCCATCGTCGGACTCGCCGTGCTGTTCGGCGTGCTGCTCATCATCCCGATCGGCGGCGCCGACATGCCCACCGTCATTTCCATCCTCAACTCCTACGCCGGGCTCTCGGCCGTCGCGATGGGCTTCGTGCTCAACAACAAGCTGCTCGTGACCGCGGGCGCGCTGGACGGGTCCAGCGGCCTGATCCTCTCGATCATCATGTGCCGGGCGATGAACCGGTCGTTCACGAACGTCCTGTTCGGGGCGTTCGGGACGGTGCAGAAGACGGTGGCCATCGGAGAGCAAAAAGCCTGGAAGCAGGAAACGGTGGAGGGCGCGGCGCAGCTGCTCGAGCAGGCGAACCTTGTCGTCGTCATCCCGGGATACGGCATGGCCGTCGCCCAGGCCCAGCACAAGGTGCGCGAGCTGTACGATCAGCTCACCAAGCGGGGCATCACCGTCAAGTTCGCGATTCATCCGGTGGCGGGGCGCATGCCGGGCCACATGAACGTGCTGCTCGCGGAAGCGAACATTCCGTACACCGCGCTGGTCGAGATGGACGAGATCAATCCCGACATGCCGCAGTGCGACGTGGCGCTCGTGATCGGCGCCAACGACGTCGTGAACCCGGCCGCGCGCTACGCCAAGGGCAGTCCCATCTACGGCATGCCCATCATCGACGCCGACAAAGCCAAGACGGTGCTCGCCATCAAACGGAGCAAGAACCCCGGCTTCGCCGGCATCGACAACGAGCTGTACGTGCAGGACAACACCTGGATGCTGTTCGGCGACGCCAAGGCGGTGATCGGGGATCTGGTCAAGCAGCTCGCCGGCGGCAGCGGCCTGCACTAGCCGCGCGTCGCGTCACACAACGCTTCCAGCGCCTCCGCGTAGTCCCGCACCATGCGGTCGCGAGAAAACAGCGCCACCGCGCGGCGCCGCGCGGCGGTCCCCAGGGCCGCGCGGCGCCCGTCGTCGCCCAGCAGGTCCCGCAGCAGGCGGGCGAACGCGCCGGGATCTGCAGGCGGCGCCAGGACGCCGGCGTCGCCCACGAGCTCCGGCGTCCCGCCGCCGGCCGCTGCGACCACGGGCCGCCCGCACGCGAGGGCCTCGATCAACGCCAGCGCGAACACTTCGTCGGGGCGCGTGTGCACGACGCACGTGGCCGCGTTGTACGCCCCGACGAGCTGCGCCGGGTCTACCTCGCCGATGAACCGCACGTCCACGCCGAGCCGTCGCGCCTGCGCCCGGAGCGTGCCCTCGAGGGCGCCGGCGCCGCACAAGACCACAGGCGGGGCCGGTGACGGCAGGAGCGCGAGGCTCTCGAGCAGCAGGTCCCACCGCTTCTCGATCTCGAGCGCGCCCACGGCGACCAGGATCGGCCGGTCGCCCAGGCCGTGGCGCTGGCGGAACGCCCGCGCCGCCGTCTCGTCCGGGCGGAACAGGTCGCAGTCTACGCCGTTCGGGATCACCCGATGTGCGGCGCGCCGCAGGAACGGCGCCTCGGCGAGCCCGCGCTGCGCCAGCTGCCTGGTGAGGAACACCGTCAATGCCACGCGCCGGAAGGCGAGGCGCGTCAGCAGGTCGCGCGGTGGGCGGGGCGTGCTGATACAGTAGATGACACTGAGCGCTGTGCCGACCGAGGCGAACGCGGCCAGGCGAATGTCGCGGGCTCGGTCCACGAGCACCACGTCGGCGGCGAGCTCCGCCTTGCCGAGGGCTTGCCGCAGGGCGCGGGCGCCCGCGAGGCTCGTGTGACCGACCGGCAGCTTCCGTACGCTCAGGCCGCGAGCTTGGAAACCGCCGACCAGCGGCTCATAGGCCACGAGGGCCGTCGTCGTGTGACCGCGGCCGGCGAGTCCGCGTCCCAGTACGGCGAAGACATTGCTCGAGCCCCGCCAGAACCGGCTGGAGGTGAGCAGCGCAATGCGCAAGCGTCGCCCGGCGAGCGCGGCTCTTACTCCTGAATCACCGTAATCTTGAACCCGTCCGGATCGGTGATCGCGAAGGCGCGGTCGCCCCACGGCATGTCCTGCGGCGCGTGATCCAGGTGCCCGCCGCGCGTGGCGATTCCCGCGGCGAGATCCTCGATGTCCTGCGCGGTCGAGAGCCAGATACGCATGCCGTCGCCTTTCTTGCGATCGCGTCCCTTGGCGAAGTCGTCCTGGTTCAGCATGAGATCGCAGCTCCCCGCCTTCAGCTGAACACCCCGCAGCTGGCCGCTGTCCTGCCAGCGCTCGCCCACCGTGAAGCGGAGGATGTCGCGATACCAGGCGAGGCTCCGGCTCAGGTCGTTCACCGTGAGCGACACCGCCAGGGAGCGGAGCCGCAAGGACTCGGGCTGCAGGCGCTCGGGACGCCGGGGCGCCGGCCGCTTGGCCGGGCGTCGGGGTCGTTTCTTCGTGGCCATGGGTGGGCTCCTCTCTCGCACAAATAAGCGTAGCGTCCGGCCGACGCTTCCGCCAGATTTCACGCGTCTCACCATCCGCGAGGAGTCGAGCCGATGCCCACGAGTCAAGCCACCGCCGTCTGGGAAGGCAAGCTGAAGGACGGCAAGGGAAACTTCCGCGCCGCGAGCGCCGCGTTCAGCGGGCCTTACACCTTCGCCACGCGGTTCGAAGGGGCGAAGGGCACCAACCCCGAGGAGCTGATCGCCGCAGCGCACGCGGCCTGCCTGAGCATGGCCCTCTCGGCGGGACTGGAGAAGGCCGGCAAGCCCGTGACGCGCGTCGAGACTACGGCCGCATGCACCATGGACATGGTCGACGGCGCGCCCAAGATCACGAAAATGGCGCTCACCGTGCGCGGCAAGGTGCCCGGCCTGGACCAGGCGGGGTTTCAGAAGGCCGCCGAGGAGGCGAAGCGCGGCTGTCCGGTGTCGAAGGCGTTGGCCGGAATTCCCCAGATCACCTTGGACGCGAAGCTCGAGGCCTAGAGGCGAGGGAAGAGGGAAGGGGGACGAGGGACGGGTGTGGACCGTGTACATGCTCCGTTGCCGCGACGGTTCCCTCTATACCGGCATCACCACCGATGTCTCGCGGCGCTTGCGGCGGCATAAGGCGGGAACGGCGAGCGCCTATACCCGCACGCGGCTTCCCGTCCGCCTCGTGTATCAGGAGCACCAGCCCGACCGGCCAGCCGCCCTGCGGCGCGAGGCCGCCCTGCGCCGCCTGTCACGGGCCGCAAAGCTCGCGCTCCTCCGGCGCACCGGATGACGCCCGTGACCCCATGAGCATCGACCGGCGCGACCGCGTCGCCTTCGTGGGCGCGGTTCTCATCGCCGGCGGGTGTGTGGCAGCCGGCTTTTGGCAGCTCAGCAGGTTGCGTGGGCGCCGGGCGCACAACGCGCTCGTCGCGGCTGCCCGTGCCCGTCCCGAACTGGACCTCCGGGCGTGGTTGCCGCTCGATTCCCTGCGCGACCGCCGGCTGCGCGCGCGCGGTGTGTTCGACTACGCCCGGGAGCGCCTGTGGCACGGCCGGAGCTATGAGGGCGTCCCGGGCGTGGATTTCGTCACCCCACTCCGCCTTCCCGACGGCAGCGCGGTGCTGGTCGATCGCGGCTGGGCGCCGTCGCCCGACGGATACCACGTGGACCAGGTGGCGTACCGGGAAGGGGACAGTGCGATCGTCGTCGGGCTGGGCATGTCCGCTCCGCGAGCCCGGGGGGACGTGGACCCCGCCGCGCTCCGGGATTCGCTGCCGTACGGCGTCCTTCCCATTGTGATCCAGGAGTTACCTTCCTCTACCGCCCTCTACCGTCCTCTACCGCCCGGTCTCACGCGCTGGCCCCTGCCCGAGCTGAGCGACGGCCCCCACCTGTCCTATGTCGTCCAGTGGTTCAGCTTTGCGGTGATCATCGTGGTGGGCTCCCTGGTGCTGCTGCGCCAGCGCCGCACTGGAGCGCCGCCCCCGAGGGGTACCAATAACGCGCTGTCGTAGCTATATTTATGCACATTGGCCCGCGGTGTGCCGGCGCCGCATCGCACTCCGTGGGCCGTTTCTTGTGCCGTACGAAAGGAGCCCGACGAGATGCCTGCTGCGTCGCCCCTCAAGAATCCCGTAAAGGTCAGCTTGCTCCTCCGGCGCCGGTTGCGCGAACTCAAGCGCACTCCGCGCGAGCTCGCGGAGGCGGTGAAGGTATCCGAGGACTACATGGCGGATCTGGTGGCCGGTCGCCGCCGCCCGCCGGCGCCCAGCCGGAGCGATCTGTATACGCCGATGACCAAGTTCCTGCGGTTGCACCGCAACGACCTGCCGACCTGCGCCCGCGCCGAGCGGGCGTCGGCGGCGGCGGCGGGACGGCCCGACCCGCGGGTGAGCCGCCAGCTGCTGGAGCTGTGCGCCCCCGACCGGCAGCGTGTGGTGCTGCGCCGGCTGGCGCGGCCCGATGGTGGTGCGCTCGAGACGGTGATCGTGGGCCGGCTCTTGTCCGTGGCGCAGGGGTTCGTGAACCGTAAGCTCGAGGACGAAGTGGGGCTGCGGATGGCCGCGACCCGCGACGGCTGCACCTACCTCGAGGCCCGGATGCGGCTGCTCGAGTTTCTGGACGCCGATTCGGCGTCGCTCACGCCGCGCGACTGCGAGGAGTTCCTGCGGCCGCGGATCAACACCTGGGACATCGACCTCGAGACGCACGCGATGCGGATTGTGTTGCGGTAGCGGCCCTGGAAACGACAACGGCGCCGTCCCAAGGGACGGCGCCGTTTTTCTACTCCGACCAGAGGCCGGTTTACAGCTTCACGACGTTCTGCGCCGCCGGACCCTTCTGACCCTGCACGACGTCGAACTCGACCCGCTCGCCCTCGGCGAGCGACTTGAACCCCTGCGCTTGGATCGCGGTGTGGTGGACGAAGCAGTCCTTCTCGCCGTTCTCCGGCGTGATGAAACCGAACCCCTTCGCGTCGTTGAACCACTTCACGATACCGGTGATGCGTGCCATCTTGCTGGTACTCCTGACTTAATGGTGTTCGCGACGTCGTGCGGACTTCACCTTGCGGCGTGCCGCTGCCTTGTCTTTCCGTCGCCGTAGAGCGCCCGGGCTCTCATAGAAGCGCTTCCGTTTCATGTCCTGAAACAGTCCGGCTTTCGTGATCTGACGGCGGAATTTCTTCAGAACGTATTCCAGTCTGTCGCCGTCGCCTACGGTCACTTCCATCCGGGTCTCCGTGTGAGAGCGCCAGAAACAGTGAAGGACCGGGGCGGCAGCCCAGGTCCTCGCAACGGTCTCTGGTTCGTGTTCGCTCGGGGGGAATGATCGCAGGGCGTACCGGATTTGTCAACCACCCACGTCCCCGCAGGACGCCTTCGCTTGACGGGTTCGCCCGACGCCTTCACGTTCTACCCCTCGTTTCTCGCCCGAGGTCTCGTGATCCGCAGGCTGCTTGTCGCGCCGCTCGTCGCCGCCGTCCTCCCGTCCCTGTCCCTCGCCGCCCAGCGGCCAGACTCCTTGCCCTTGAAGACCACCCGCAGCGTCGATTTCACGACCTCGGAAGGGACCTGGATGTCGCTCGACGTGTCGCCCGATGGACAGACCATCGTGTTTGAGCTGCTGGGAGACCTCTACACGATGCCCGTGACGGGGGGCGAGGCGAAGCGCATCACCGCGGGACCGGCGTTCGACTCGCAGCCACGCTATTCCCCCGACGGCAAGACCATCGTGTTCCTCTCCGACCGCTCGGGCTCCGAGAACGTGTGGCTGTGCGACGCCGAGGGCTCGAACCCGCGGGCGCTCACCAAGGGCGACAAGAACCTCTACGCCTCGCCCGAGTGGACGCCCGACGGGCAGTACGTGGTGGCGTCGAAGACGTCGATGCCGATCGGCAGCGTGTACGAGATCTGGCTGTACCACAAAGACGGCGGCAGCGGGGTGAGCCTCACCAAGGACGACAAGGGGCCGGCGCCCGGGCCGCCGGGGCGCGGCACGCAGAACAACGCGCTGGGCGCCGCGTTCGGGCCCGATGGGCGCTATCTGTGGTATGCCCGCCACCGGGGCGGGTTCGGGTACAACCTGGATCTGCCCGAGTGGGAGCTCGCCATCTACGACCGGCGCACCGGCAAGGTATTCCCGCAGACCGATCTGTACGGCAGCGCGATGCGTCCCGTGCTGTCGCCCGATGGCCGGTGGCTCGTCTACGCGACACGCTACGATGCGGAAACGGGCCTGCGGCTGCGCAACCTGTCGTCGGGCGACGAGCGCTGGCTCGTCTACCCGGTGCAACGCGACGATCAGGAGTCGCGCTTCACGCGCGACCTCCTGCCGGGATCGTCGTTCACGCCCGACTCGAGGGCGCTCGTCGTGTCGTACGGCGGGAAGATCTGGCGTGTGGACGTGCCGTCCGGTCAGGCGGCGCCCATCCCGTTCACGGTCAAGGTGCACCAGGACCTGGGGCCGCTGGTGCGGTTCGAGACGCGGGTGGATACGGGCGACGTGCTCGTGAAGCAGATCCGGGACGCGAGCCCCTCGCCCGACGGGAGGCGGCTGGCGTTCAGCGCGCTCGACAAGCTGTACGTGATGGACCTGCCGGCCGGCACGCCCCGCCGGGTGACGAGCGATGGCGTGCACGAGCAGGTGCCGGCGTGGTCGCCCGACGGGCAGTGGATCGCCTACGTCACGTGGACCGACCAGGGCGGGTACGTCCAGAAGATCCGTGCGGACGGCCGCGCGAAGGGGCAGCGACTCACGCCCGACCCCGCCTTCTACGATCACCCCGTCTGGTCGCCCGACGGCCAGCGCATCGTGGTGATCAAAGGGCCGCGCGGCCCTCGAGTGGCGGAGCATTTCGGGCCCGGCTACGAGCTCGACTGGCTGCCCGCCGCGGGCGGCGCGCCCACGCGCATCACGCCCATCGCGGGCGGCGGCCGCCCGCAGTTCAGCCGGGACACGAGCCGGATATACCTGTACGAGGCCAACGAAGGTCTCGTGTCGGTGCGCTACGACGGCACCGACCGCCGCGTGCACATCAAGGTCACGGGCTTCACGCCCAACTTCGCACCCAACCCCGAGCCGTTCCCGGCGGACGAGATCCTGATCGCGCCGGACTCGGGGCGCGTGCTCGCGACGTCGAGCAACTACGTGTACCTCGTCACCCTGCCGCTGGTGGGCGCCACGCCGCCGGCGATCAACGTGGCGGACACGGCGGCGGCACCGTTTCCGGTGCACCGGCTCACGCGCGTCGGCGGCGACTTCATCGGCTGGGCGCCCGACGGGAAAACCGTCTACTGGTCGGTAGGGCGCAGCTTCTTCCGGTACAGCCCCACCCTGGGTGATTCGCTCGCCAAGGCCAAGGCCCGCGCCGACTCGATCCGCGCCGACTCGCTCAAGCAGGCGACCAAGGAAAAGCCCGATTCGGCGGGGAAGGCGCGGGTGGATTCGCTCGCCAAGCTGCCGGCGTACGAGGGCGAGCGCATCGACGTCGCGATTCGCGTGTCGCGCGACGTGCCCCGGGGGTCGGTCGTGCTGCGCGGCGCGCGCATCGTCTCGATGAAGGGTGACGAGCTGATCGAGAAGGGCGACCTGGTCGTGACCGACAACCGCATCGGGTGCGTGGCCGCGACGTGCGCGGCACCGGCCGGGGCGCGCGTCATCGACGTGGCCGGCAAGACGATCATCCCGGGGCTGATCGACATCCACGCCCACCCCTGGCCCACGTGGGGCATCCACGAGACCGAAGTGTGGAAATATCTCGCGAATCTCGCGTGGGGCGTCACCACCACGCGCGATCCGCAGACGGCCACCACGGACGTGCTCACCTACGCCGATCAGGTCGAGACGGGCGATCTGCTCGGCCCCCGGATCTATCACACCGGGCCGGGCGTATTCGGTGCGTTCCTCGAGGAGAACTGGACCAGCCTGGACGACGTCCGCAACACCCTGAAGCGCTACAGCGAGTTCTACCACACGCACACGATCAAGCAGTACATGGCGGGGAACCGCAAGCAGCGGCAGTGGGTGATCATGGCGGCCAAGGAGCTGGGCCTCATGCCCACGATCGAAGGCGGGCTCGACTTCAAAATGAATCAGACGGTCCAGCTGGACGGCTATCCGGGGTCGGAGCACGCCTTTCCGATCATGCCGCTGTACTCGGACGCCGTGCAGCTCGCGGCGCAGTCGGGGATCACCTACACCCCGACGCTGCTGGTGTCGTACGGCGGGCCGTTCAGCGAGAACTATTTTTACGAACGCTACGACATTCACGACAACCCGAAGATCCGGCGCTTCATCCCCCACGAGGAGATCGACCAGCGGGCCGAGCGGCGGCCGTGGTTCCGTGAGAACCAGTACGTGTTTCCGCGCATCGCCGCGTCCGCGGCCGCCGTGCTCCGGGCCGGCGGCAATGTCGGCATGGGGTGCCACGGCCAGCTGGACGGGCTGGGGTGTCATTGGGAGCTCTGGGCCATGACGGGCGGCGGGATGACGCCGCGCGAAGCGCTGCGCGTCGGGACCATGGACGGCGCCTACGGCATCGGCATGGACAAGGACCTGGGCTCGCTCGAGCCCGGCAAGCTCGCCGACTTGATCGTGCTCGACGCGAATCCGCTCGAGGACATCCACAACACTGAGAAGATCCGCTACGTGATGAAGAACGGGCGGCTGTACGAAGGCGAGACGCTGGACGAGATCTGGCCGCGCTCCCGTCCCCTTCCACGCATGTGGTGGTGGGATCAAGAGCCGAAAGGCGTCAAGTAGAGACGTAGCACGGAGACGTAGCACGAAGACGTCGCGCGGAGGCGCCTCCGCGTGACGCCTCCGTGATACGCTCTTGTGCTACGTCTCTACTTGACGTCTGTGCGCGACGTCGTTATCGTTCTTTCGAACCGCGAGCTGACATCCTTCCGAAGGACGGTCCCGCTCAGGAGCGGGTTCCGGCGCTGTACACACGCCCGGTCTCATTCCCCAGGTTCAAAACGAGAGTGACGCTGCAGCGCGGTGGCATGAGCCACCGGCAGCGTGCGTGTGTGTGTATTGCGAAAGGACGCAATCAGTAATGCCATTTACATCCCTCGGGCTCGTGCCCGAGCTGGTGCGCGCCGTGGCCGACGAAGGCTACGAGCAGCCCACCCCCATCCAGCAGGAAGCGATTCCCCTCGCCCTCGCAGGCCGCGACTTGATCGGCTCGGCGCAGACCGGGACCGGCAAGACGGCGGCCTTCATGCTGCCGATCCTGCAGCGCCTCACGCGCAACGGCGCCAAGCACGTGCTGCGGGCCCTCGTGCTGGTTCCGACCCGCGAGCTCGCCGAGCAGGTGCTGCAGAGCGCGCGCGCGTACGGCCGGCATCTGGACGTGAGCGCGGCGGCAGTGTACGGCGGCGTGGGCATGGAGCCCCAAACCCGGGCCCTCACGCGAGGCGTGGATATCGTGGTCGCGACGCCGGGCCGCCTGCTCGACCACATGGAGCGCGGGCACGTCGATTTCTCGCGGCTCGAGGTGCTCGTGCTGGACGAGGCCGACCGCATGCTCGACATGGGCTTCGCGCCGGACGTGCGGCGCATCCTCGCCGCGCTCCCCGCGCGCCGTCAGACCATGCTCTTCTCCGCCACCATCTCGCCCGAAGTGGATGCGCTCGCCCGGCGGGCGCTCGATGGGCACGCCTCCGTCGAGATCGGCCGCCGCGCCAAGCCCGCGGAGGGGATCGAGCACGTCGTCGTGGCGGTGGACAAGCTGCAGAAGCGCGGCGTGATCGCGCGCATCCTGCAGGCGAAGCCGGCCGGGCAGACGCTCGTATTCACCCGCACCAAGTACGGGGCGGACAAGCTGGTGACGTTCCTGCGGCGCGAGGGCATTCCGGCGCACGCCATTCACGGCGACAAGGCCCAGAGCCACCGCACGCGGACCCTGGACGCGTTCCGCTCGGGCGAAGCGGATGTGCTGGTCGCCACCGACATCGCGGCCCGGGGGATCGACGTGGACGGGATCCGCATGGTCGTCAACTTCGACGTGCCCCACGACCCCGAAGTGTACGTGCACCGCGTCGGCCGCACGGCGCGGGCCGGCGCGCGCGGGCTCGCCCTGACGCTGCTCTCGCCCGACGAGTGGCTGCTGATGGGCGATATCGAGAAGCTGGTGGGTCAGACGTTTCCGCGCGAGGTGATCGCGGGATTCGAGCCGTCGGTGAAACCCCTGCAGCCACGGCCGCTGCAGCTCGAGGTGCCCAAACAGGGCCGATCTGTTCGCGCCCGCAGCGGGGGACGCCGCCGGCGCTAACGGGGTCGCGTGACGATTTCGCGGCGTCTTTGCGCGACGCCTTTGCTTGACGCCCTTAGCCTCTGTGCTCGATGGGAACGTAGTCCCGTTTTTCGGGACCCGTGTAGATCTGCCGTGGCCGGGCGATCTTCTGATCCTTGTCGAGCAGCATCTCCTGCCACTGGGCGAGCCACCCCGGCGTGCGTCCGATCGCGAACAGCACGGGAAACATGTCGATCGGGAACTTCATCGCCTCGTAGATGATCCCGGAGTAGAAGTCGACGTTGGGGTAGAGCTTGCGGGACACGAAGTAGTCGTCCTGCAGGGCGATGCGCTCGAGCTCGACGGCGATGTCGATGAGCGGGTTCTTCCCGGTGACGTCGAACACCTCCTCCGCGATCCGCTTGATGATCGTGGCGCGCGGGTCGTAGTTCTTGTAGATCCGGTGACCGAACCCGAACAGCCGGAACTCGCCCCGCTTCACGCGGTCGATGTAGGCGGGGATGCGGTCTTTGGAACCGATCTCGCGCAGCGACTTCAGGACCTCTTCGTTGGCGCCGCCGTGCAGCGGTCCGTACAGGGCCGCCGCCGCCGCCGCCATCGCCGAGTAGGGATCGGCGTGCGACGAGCCCACGCCCCGCATCGCGCTGGTCGAGCAGTTCTGTTCGTGATCGGCGTGCAGGATCAACAGGACGTCCAGGGCCCGCTCGAGGGTCTTGTTCGGCGCGTACTTCACCTCGGTGGTCTTGAACATCATGTTGAGGAAATTCCCCGTGTACGACAGGTCGTTGTCGGGGTACGCGTACGGCAGGCCCACCGAATGCCGGTGGGCGAACGCCGCCAGCGTGGGCGCCTTTGCGATCAGCCGGAAGATCTGGTTGCGGCGCGACGTCTCGTCGTGGATGTGCTTCGCTTCGGGGTAGAACGTCGACAGCGCCGCGACCGTGCTGACGAACATCCCCATGGGGTGGGCGTCGTGATGGAATCCGTCGATGAACTTCTTGATGCTCTCGTGCACGATCGTGTGGTGCGTGATGTTGAACACCCACGAATCGAGCTCCGCGGCGGACGGCAGCTCGCCGTTCAGCAGCAGATACGCCGACTCCAGGAACGTGCTCCGCTCGGCGAGCTGCTCGATCGGGTACCCGCGGTAGCGCAGGATGCCCTTGTCGCCGTCGATGAAGCTGATGGCGCTGCGGCACGCCGCCGTGTTCAGGAAGCCCGGGTCGTACGTCTCGAGGCCCTGGTCTCCCTCGGCCAGCTTGATCTGGCGCAGATCGACAGCCCGGATCGTCCCGCTGTCGATCGGGAGCTCATATTGCTTGCCGGTGCGGTTGTCGGTGACCGAGAGGGTGTTCTTCGGCACGCGGTGCGGGTCCTGGTAAAGGCTGGAGAAAGATAACGGAGCCGCCTATCTTGGCACCTCATGACCCAGCCCGCTTCGCCCAAACGTCCGCCGCTCTACCCCACGCGCTCGGGGGCGGGAGCCCTGCTGGGCCAGCAGCTCGCGGCCCGCGGCTACATCGGGTGCATCCTGCTCGGCATCACGCCCGAGGGGGTGGAGATCGCCGCCAACGCGGCCAAGGCGATGGGGGCGCAGTTCGACGTCCTGGTGGCGGCGTTCATCAAGCTGGGGTCCAACCTCGCGCCCATCGGGGCCATCGCCGAGTCGGCGCCCTCGGAGATGGACCCGGACTTTCAGCCGGGGGGAGCCCTCATGGACAAGCTGGCCAGCGCGATCGACGAGTCGCGCGCGCGCATCAGCCAGGACTTGATCCTGTACCGCACGCAGCGGCCCGTGAAGAAGCTGGCGGGCCGCATCGCGGTCATCGTGGACGGGCAGGTGGCGTACCCATGGAGAGTCCTGGCGGCCGCCAAGGTGGCCGAGCAGCTGGGTGCGAAGCAGGTGGTGATCGCCACGCCGGTCGCGAGTCAACCCGCGGCGGAGCGCATCGCCGCCCGCGGCTACGAGTTCGCGTGTCCCACGGTGGTGATGGACGCGGGCGGGCACCCCACGCCGTACGGCGACGTATCAGGCGAGACGCCCGAGCGGCTGCGGAGCATCATGATCGCGCATCAGGCGGCCTAGACCGTTGCACGACGCCACGATGCCACGTTACAAGACTGAGGCGCCTTTTCGTGCAACGTGGCGTCGTGGCGTCGTATAACGATCACTCCAGCTCCACCATCCCCCGCTCCAGCCACCGATGCTCCCCGGCCAGCGCTTCCTGGGCCACCCGATAGCCACGGGCGTCCGTGTTGTGGCGCAGTTCGCGGAACTTGCCGCGCACCCGCGCGCTCGCCTGGCGACAGAACAGATCGGCGAGGTCCACGGCGCGGCGGCCCGCGGCGGGATCGTGCTGCAGCAGCCACTGCGCCCGCGCGCACGCGGCCGCCATGGCGAACAGCTCCGCTCCGACGTCCACCAGCCGGAACAGCACGCCCTGGCGGTACTCGAGCTTGGGTCCGAACCGCACCATCGCGTGGAACACGCCCCGCGCCAGGCGCCGGGCCCCGCGCTCCACGGCCCGGACGTGGCGCGCGAGCGGCCCGAACTCCGCGTACTTGGGCCAGAATCCCCAGCCCAGAAAGCGGGACGGATACCACCAGGCGTAGAACAGGCCCGCCCGCGCCAGCCCGCGCAGCCGCTGGCCCAGCGTCTTGCCCGGCAGGACGACATCGCCCGCCACCTGGAGGTGTTTGTCCACCGCCTCCCGGGCGATGAACAGGTGCATGATCTCGCTCGACCCCTCGAAGATCAAATTGATGCGGAAGTCGCGCATGATGCGCTCGACCGCCACCGGCCGCTCTCCCCGGGCACGCAGTGAGTCGGCCGTCTCGTAGCCGCGGCCGCCGCGGATCTGGACCGTGTCGTCGATGATGCGCCAGCCGGCCTCGGAGTTGTACAGCTTGGCGATCGCGGCTTCGAGGCGGATGTCGTAGCCGCCGCGGTCGGCCATGGCGCCGCACAGTTCGGCCACGGCCTCCATCGCGAACGTGTTGGCCGCCATGGCGCCGATCTTCTGGGCGATCGCGTCGTGCTTGCCGATGGGGCGACCCCATTGCACCCGCTCGCTCGACCAGCGACGCGAGATCTCGAGGCAGCGCTTCCCGGCCGCCACCGACGAGATGGGGAGCGTCAGGCGCCCCGTGTTCAGCGTGATCAGGGCGAGCTTCAGGCCCTTGCCCTCGCCCCACAGCACGTTCTCGCGCGGCACACGGACGTTCTTGAACGAGATCACGCCGTTGTAGATGGCCTTGAGCCCCATGAAGTGGCAGCGGTGCTCCACCTTCACGCCGGGCCAGGCGGTCTCGACGATGAACGCCGTGATCTGTCGCTTCTCTTTCCCGTTGACCATCTTCGACGGCGTCCGCGCCATCACCACCATCAGCTCGGCCTTCGTGCCGTTGGTGCACCACAGCTTTTCCCCGTTCAGGATCCACGCCTGTCCGTCCTCGCTCGGGACGGCCATGGTCTCCATGGCGGCGGGATCGGACCCGACGCCCGGTTCCGTCAGCGCGAACGCGGAGATGGCTCCCTTGGCGAGGCGCGGGAAGTACCGCTGCTTCTGCTCGTCGGAGCCGAACATCTTGAGCGGCTGCGGCACGCCGATGGACTGATGTGCGGAGAGGAGCGCGGTGATCGAGCCGTCGATCGAGGACACCAGCTCGATGGCGCGCATGTAGGAGAGCTGCGACAGGCCGAGGCCGCCGTATTCCCGCGGAATCTTGATGCCGAACGCGCCCAGGTCCCGCAGGCCCTGAATCACCGTCTCGGGGATTTCGCCTTCGCGATCGATGCGGTCCGAGTCGACGCGCTCCCGCAGGAACCGCTCCAGCTTCTCGAGGAAGGGTTGAGCGCGGCGGATCTCCTCCGCATCCTGCTCGGGATAAGGGTGCACGAGGTCGAGCCGCAGCCGGCCCAGGAACAGATCCCGGACGAAGCTGGGCGCGGTCCACTCGTGCTCGCGCGCGGCCTCGGCGACTTCGCGGGCCTCGTCGGCGCTGACCTTGCGCTCGCGAGGCGTGACGGTAGTGGCCATGGGTACCTCCTGCTCTAACTTAAGCGCCTTGACAGGCCCGCGCTCAGGGGGAGATTCGCCTCGCGCTACCATGAGGAGCCTTGCGATGCGCCACTCGTTGCCGCTCGTCGTCACCCTGGCACTGCGAACCGCCTTGGCCGCACAGACTCCGCGGCCCACGCCCCCGCCTCCTCCACCCGCCCAGCCGATCCTCGTGAAAGCCGGCCGCCTGATCGACGGCCGCTCCGACGTCCCCCGCAGCAACGTGGGCATTCTGATCGAAGGGGACCGCATCAAGGCGGTCGGCGCTCTGGCTCAGGTGCAGACGCAGGCCAGGAACGCCCGCGTGATCGATCTCGCCCAGATGACCGTGCTGCCGGGGCTCATCGACACGCACACCCATCTCTTGCTGCAGGGTGACCCGACGGCCGCGTCGTACGACGAGCAGCTGCTGTACCAGTCCACCGCGTACCGCGCCATCCTTGCGGCGCGCAACGCGCGCATCGCGCTGGAGCACGGCTTCACGGCGATCCGCGACTTGGAGACGGAGGGCGCGATGTACGCGGACGTGGACGTGAAGCGCGCCGTGGACCGCGGCGTGGTCCCCGGGCCGCACATCTTCGCGTCCACGCGCGCCATGGCGCCCACCGGCATGTACCCGATCGTGTCGGACAACTGGGAGCTCGAGCTGCCGCACGGCGTGCAGCCGGTGGACGGCGTCGAGGGCGCCCGCCTGGCGGTGCGGCAGCAGGTGGCCCACGGCGCCGACTGGATCAAGTTCTACGCCGATCGCCGCTACTACTTCGGAGCCGACTCGGTGCTGCACAGCTGGGTGAATTTCACCGACGACGAGGCGCGCGCGATCGTGGACGAAGCGCACCGCCTCGGCCGCCGCGTGGCCGCCCACGCCATCGGCTCGGACGGGATCGCCGCCGCGCTCCGGGCGGGCGTGAACACCATCGAGCACGGCGACGGCATGACCGATTCGCTCAGCGACGTGCTCCTGGCCAGGGCGGTCTACTGGGTTCCCACCGTGACAGTGGCGCACTATGTCGCCGCTCCGCGCGGCGGGGCCTGGGGGCCGATGGTCGAGCACCAGCGCCAGGCGTTCGCGCGAGCCCTGAAGAAGGGCGTCCGGATCGTGTTAGGGACCGACGTGGGCGGCTTTCCCTGGACCGAGCTCAATCAGGCGCAGGAGTTCACCTACTACGTGCAGTACGGCATGACGCCGATGCAGGCGATCAAGTCGGGCACGTCGCTCGCGGCCGAGCTCTTGGGCCAGGCCGATCTCGGCGCCGTCGCCCCCGGCATGGCGGCGGACCTCGTCGCCGTGTCGGGCGATCCATTGAAAGACGTCTCGGAACTCGAGCGTGTCCGGTTCGTTATGAAGGGCGGAGTCACGTATGTTTCGCCATAGTGCGGCGCGCGCTCGGGACTAGCCTCGCTCTCTTTCTTGGCGCCGTCGGCCCGGCTGCGGGACAGTTCACCCCGCCCGGCACCGGCGGCGTCGCGGCGTTGGCGGGCGCGCTGGCCCAGCTGGGTGCCAACAAACGCGTACTCGTGATCGGCGCCCATCCCGACGACGAGGACACGGAGCTCCTGTCGATTCTCTCGCGCGGGATGGGCGTGCAGGCCGCCTACCTGTCGCTCACCCGCGGCGAGGGTGGCCAGAATCTCATCGGTCCGGAGCTCGGCCCGGAGCTGGGGATCATCCGTACCGAAGAGCTGCTCGCCGCCCGCCGCCTCGACGGCGCGCGCCAGTTCTTCACCCGGGCCTACGACTTCGGCTTCTCGAAGACCGCCGAAGAAACGCTGCGCTTCTGGCCGCGTGATTCGCTGCTCGCGGACGTGATCGCGGTGATCCGCCGGTTCCGGCCGCAGATCGTCGTGGCGATTTTCACCGGGACGCCGCGGGACGGGCACGGGCAGCACCAGGTGTCGGCCCTCGTCGCCCGGCAGGCGTTCGCAGCCCTGCGCGACTCGAGCTGGGGGCCGGTGAAGTTCTATCGGGCGACCTACTTCGACTCGACCGGCACCACCGTGCGCCTGGATGGCGGCGCGCTCGATCCGGTGAGCGGCCGCTCGTTCCACCAGATCGCGATGGCCGGCCGCAGCCGGCACCGCTCGCAGGACATGGGGCAGCTCGAGCGGGCCGGGCCGAGCATCGACCGCCTCGCCTTCGTGGAATGGCGGGACGCGGGACGGGGGACCCGGGACGGGGACGGCCTGTTCTCAGGGGTCGACACCATCCTCCCCGCCCAGGCGCGCTACGCCGCGCTGATCGATTCGGCGCGGGCACGGTTGAGCCCGGCGCATCCGGAGGCGATCACGCCGCTCCTGGCACGCGCCCGGCGCGAGCTGGGCGACGCGGACTCGGGCCAGGGTGCGCTGCTCGACCAGACGTTGGCCATGGCGGCCGGCGTGGCGGTCGACGGGGTGGCCGACGACGGGATCGTCATCCCCGGCGAGCGGGTGCAGGTCGAGACGAGCGTGTGGAACGCCGGGTCGGCCGTGGTGACGCTCGACGGGCTCGAGCTGGCGGCGCCGGCGGGCTGGAAGGTCGAGCGTCTCGACGCCGCGACCTCCCCCGTCGCGCCCGGATCGGTTGCGACGCGTCGCTTCGCGGTCACCGTCGCCGCCGACGCGCCGCGCTCGCAACCCTATTTCCTGCGCCGGCCGCTCGCCGGCGCGCTGTACGATTGGACCGGGGTCCCGGCTGCGTGGCGCGGGCAGCCGTTCGAGCCTCCCCCCGTCGCGATGACGGTGCGGCTCACGATCGCGGGCCAACCCGTGACGCTGGCGCGGGACGTGGTGTACCGCTACCGCGACCAGGGAATCGGCGAAGTGCGGCGGCCGATCTTCGTGACGCGGCCGTTCGACGTGAGCGTCACCCCCGAGCGCGTGGTCTGGCCGATCGACGGTCCCGCTGCCGGGCCGCGCCGCTTCACGGTCACCGTGACCAACCGCGCGCGCGGGCCGGTCGCGACCCAGGTCGTGATCACGCCGCCCAGGGGCTGGACCGCGCTCCCGCCCGAGAGTCTGTCGTTTCAGCGCGAGGACGAGTCCAAGAGCCTGACGGTGACGCTGCCGCTGCCGTCCGCCGTGCGGCCCGGCGTGTACCAGCTCCAGGCCGCGGCGGGCGCCACCGGCGGGCGCAGCGAAGGTGCGCTCACGGTCATCGACTACCCGCACATCCAGCCCCGGCCGGTGGTTCATGCCTCGACCGTCGAGCTCCGCGCCGCCCGGCTTTCGCTCCCCGCGCTCACGCGTGTCGGGTATGTCCGGGGCGCGTCCGACCGCGTGCCCGAGGCGCTCCAGGCCGTGGGAGTCCCGGTCGAGTTGATCGGCCCCGACACGCTCTCACGCGGGGACCTGTCGCACTACGACGCGATCGTCGTCGGGAGCCGCGCCTACGAGACGGAACCGGCGCTCGTCGCCGCGAACGGACGCTTGATCGATTACGTCCGCGTCGGCGGCCTCGTGATCGTGCAATACCAGCAATACCCGTTCGTGAACGGCAGCTTCGCGCCCTACCGGCTGTCCCTCGCGCGGCCCCACGACCGCGTGACCGACGAGACCGCGCCCGTCACGGTGCTCGAGCCGTCGAGCCCCGTGGTGCACGTCCCCAACGAAATCGGTCCGGCCGACTGGCAGGGATGGGTGCAGGAGCGCGGGCTCTACTTTGCGCACGACTGGGATTCGGCCTACACGGCGCTGCTCGAGACGCACGATCCGGGCGAGCCGCCGCTCTCGGGGGGGCTGCTCGCGGCGACGGTAGGAAAGGGCACGTACGTGTACACGGGACTGAGCTTTTTCCGGCAGCTGCCGGCCGGGGTGCCGGGCGCGTATCGACTTTTCGCCAACCTCCTGGCGCTGGGCAAACGGTAGAATGCGGAACGCGGAAGGCGGAACGCGGAACAGAAGGGGCAGGTTCGATACCCCGCGATGGCCTCCCTGCGCGCCGCCCGCACAACCTGTTCCGCGTTCCGCCTTCCGCGTTCCGCGTTTCCTCGTCGGCGTCGCGCTGCTCCTCGCCGCCTGCCAGGGCGACGGGAGGACGCCGCTCGTGATTTACAGCCCCCACGGTCGCGACCTGCTCACGCTGCTCGAGCGCCGCTTCGAAGACCTGCACCCCGACGTGGACGTGCGCTGGCTCGACATGGGCTCGCAGGAGGTGTACGACCGGCTGCGCTCGGAGCGGGCCAATCCTCAGGCCGATATCTGGTTCGGCGGGCCGGCCACGATCTTCGCCCGGGGGGCGGAAGACTCGCTGCTCGAGCCGTTTCGCCCGACCTGGGCGACGGCGATCGCCCCCCACGGTCGCGGGCCCGGCGACCGCTATGCCGCGGCGTACGAGACACCCGTCGTGATCGTGTATGCCGAGCAGGCGATCCGCCCGGACGAGGCGCCGCAGGACTGGGACGATCTGCTCGACGCCCGCTGGAAGGGCAAGATCTTGATCCGTGACCCGCTCGCGTCCGGGACGATGCGGGCCGTGTGGGGGATGATCATCGAACGCGGCTCGAAGCAGACGGGCGACACGGCCGCCGGGTTCCGCTGGCTGGCGCGGCTCGACGCGCAAACCAAGGAGTACGTGCTGAATGGCCCGCTGCTCGACCAGAAGATCGTGCGGCAGGAAGGCCTGGTGACGATCTGGGACCTGCCCGACATCCTGCTGAGCAGGCGGGACGGATTACGACTGGGCTATGTGTTCCCGAGGAGCGGCACGCCGGTGATCGAGGACGCGATCGGCGTCGTGCGCGGCGCCCGCCACCGCGACCAGGCCCGTGCGTTCGTGGAATTCGTGGGGAGCGTGGATGCGCAGCTCTTGGCGGCGCGCGAGGCGTACCGCCTGCCGGTGCGACTCGACCTCCCGGCCGACTCGTTGCCGCCCTGGGCGCGCGACGTGCGGCGCGCGATGCAGGTCGCCGACGTCGATTGGGACCTGCTCGCCCGGCGCGGCCCGCAGTGGATGCGGCACTGGGACGAGGCGGTGCGGGGGAAGAGCCGGTGAAGGCGTTCGTCACGCTCGACGGCGTACGTAAGCAGTGGTCGCCCACGGTGAGCGTGGGTCCGCTCTCGCTCGAGGTCGCCCGCGGCGAGATGGTCGCGTTGCTCGGACCCTCCGGGAGCGGCAAGACGACCGTGCTCCGCCTGCTCGCCGGCTTCGAGGCGCTGGACGCGGGTCGCATTGTCGTCGGCGGTGAGGACGTCACGGCGGTGCCGCCGGCGAAACGGCGGTTCGGCATGGTGTTCCAGCACTACGCCCTGTTCCCGCACCTGGACGTGGGAGAGAACGTGGCGTTTGGTCTCACCGCCCGGGGCGCGGCCGCCGCGGACCAGGTGCGGGCCAAGGTCGCCGAGGCGCTCGCGCTCGTCGATCTGGCGGGATTCGAGCGGCGCCGGGTGTACGAGCTGTCCGGTGGTCAGCAGCAGCGGGTGGCGCTGGCCCGGGCCCTCGCGCCGGAGCCGCGCGTGCTGCTCCTGGACGAGCCCCTGTCCAACCTCGACCCGGCGCTGCGCGAGCGCACGCGGCGCGAGCTGCGGACCCTTATCACGCGCGTCGGGATCACGAGCGTCTTCGTCACGCACGAGCAGGAAGAAGCGTTCGACCTGGGCGACCGGGTGGCGGTGCTGCACGACGGGCGGCTCGAGCAGGCGGCCACCCCCGACGAGCTGTACGAGCACCCCGCGAGCCTGTTCGTCGCCACGTTCGTGGGGAGGGCCAACGTGGTGCGGGGGGCGTTGGCGGGCGCGCTGGGGGCGCGGGACGGCCAGATCGTGGTGGTGCGGCCCGAGCGGCTCAGGTTCGCGGATGCCGGCGTGCCGGGCGTGGTGCGCGAGCGGCGCTACACCGGCGCCGCGGCGTTCTATCAGGTGGACACCGAGCCCGGCGACCGGTTGGAGGTGCAGGCGGGCCCCGGCGCGGCGCGCGTGGGGGAGCGCGTGTACCTCGAGGCGACGGGCGTCATGACCTTCGCCGAAGGAGGGGGAGGGGTGCGCCCGTGAGCGCTCGCAGCGGCTGGTTCGCCCGCGCGGCGTTGACGCTGCTGCTCGCGTGGCTCGTGCTCTATCCCATCCTCGTCGTGGTGGCGGACGCGGGACGGGGCGACGCGCTCGCGACCTTCGTGTCGCGCCCCGGGGAGTGGGGCGCGCTGTGGGCCAGTGTGTGGATCTCCCTTGCGAGCGTGGTGCTCGCGGCCGTGATCGGCGTGCCACTCGCGTTTCTGTTCGAGTGGCTCGAGTTCCCGGGCCGGAAGACCCTCGGCTCCCTCATCGCGCTGCCGGCCGTGCTGCCGCCGTTCGTCGGCGTGGTCGCGTTCCTCTTTCTGTACGGCGAGTCGGGATTCGTGGCGCGGGCGGTGCAGGCGGCGTTGGGGCTGACGCGGGCGCCCTGGCGACTCCAGGGGGCCGGCGCAATTCTCCTGGTCCACGCGTACTCGATGTACGTCTACTTCTACCTCTTCGCTCGGGCGGGGCTGGCGAAGCTGGATGCATCGATGCTCGAAGCGGCGCAGGCGCTCGGGGCGGGTCGCTGGCACACCCTGCGACGCGTCGCGCTGCCCCTGTTGCGTCCCTCGCTCGCCGGTGCCGCGCTGCTCGTGTTCATGACGGCCCTGGGATCGTTCAGCGCGCCGTACGTGTTCGGCGGCGGGTTTCGCGTCATGACGACCCAGATCGTGGCGACCAAGCTCAACGGTGAGCTGCCGCTCGCGATGGTCGAGACGGTGGCGCTGGCGCTGGTCGCGACGCTCGGGCTCGTGGTGCTGCGTCGCACCGAGGGCGACGACATCCTCGCGGCGCTGGGGAAGGGGATCGGACCGCTACGCCGGCCGATCCGACGCGTGAGCGTGCGCGCCCTCGCCACGGCGACGGGGTGGGCACTGGCGGTACTGCTGTTGTTGCCGCACGTCACGCTCGTGCTCGTGTCGCTCGTACCGTACGGCACCTGGACCACCGAGGCGCTGCCCCCGGTGCTCAGCTTCGTGAATTACCAGCGCCTGTTCGGGGAGCCCGAGCGGCTGCGGCCGCTCGTGAACTCCGCCTGGATGGCCGCGGCCAGCACCGCGGCCGCGATCGCCGTGGCGCTTGCCGCGGGAGCCCTCGTCGGGCGGCGCGGCGGACGCTGGCGTGGACCGATCGAGACGCTGGTGGCGCTCCCCTGGGCCCTGCCGGGCACCGTGTTCGCGGTGGCGCTCGCGACCACGTTCGGCGCCGCCCAGCCGTGGGCACTCCGCTGGGTGCTCGTGGGGACGGTGGTCCTGCTGCCGCTCGCCTACCTGGTGCGGAACCTGCCGGTCACCGGGCGCGCGGTGCTCGCCGGATACCGCCAGCTCGACCCCGCCGTCGAGGAGGCGGCCGCGAGCCTCGGCGCCGGACGGTGGGCCACGTTCCGACGCGTCACGTTGCCGCTCCTCAAGCCGGCGTTGGCGGCGGGCGGGAGCATCGCGTTCGTGGCTGCGCTCGGCGACTTCGTGACGTCCGTCGTGCTGTACACCTACGACAACCGGCCCATCTCGATCGAGATCATGGGGAGCCTGCGCATCTCGGAGCTGGGCGTAGCGGCGGCGTTCGGGGTCATGCTCATGCTCGCGAGCGCGCTGGTCCTCGGCCTGGGAGCGAGACGATGAGACGGATGGCCGTGCTCATGGCGGTCGCGTTCGTGGACATGATCGGGCTCACGCTGGTCCTGCCGCTGCTCGCGTTGTACGCCCTCAAGTTGCACGCGAGTCCCACGACCATCGGGTTCCTGACAGCGTCGTTCCCGGTAGCGCAGCTCGTTGCGTCTCCCATATGGGGGCGCGTCTCCGATCGCTACGGCCGACGTCCGGCGCTTCTCGTAGGACTCGCTGCGTCGGCCGTGGCCTACCTGATCTTCGGGCTGGCAAGCTCACTCTGGTTGTTGTTCTTGTCCCGGTTCGTTCAAGGGTTGGGCGGCGGGACTACCGGGGTGGCACAAGCGTACGTGGCCGACACGATGGCGCCTAACGAGCGGGCCAAGGCACTGGGGTGGCTGTCAGCGGCGACGAGCCTGGGCGTGTTGATCGGTCCCGTCGTTGGGTCGGTTGCCTTCCGAGCCGGCCAGTCCGCGCCTGGTCTCGTCGCTGCCGCCCTGTGCGCCGGCAACTTCATCTTCGCGTGGAGGTGGTTGCCGGAGTCGCGCCGGGGCTCCCACGTGGCGACGCCCAGCGGACGCCACGCGCCGCCGCCCGAGCGTCCGGTCAGCGAGGCGGTGTGGGACGTGATTCGCCACCCGAGCAGGCCCGCCGCCCATCTCATCTGGATCTACGCCGTCGCGATGCTCGCGTACAATTCGGCGCCGGCCGTGTTCACCATCTACCTGGCCTGGCGGTTCGGTATCGACGCGACCAACATTTGGTGGTTCTTCACGGTGTTCGGCGGGGTTGGTGTCTTGATGCGGGCCTTGGTGGTCGGTCCGGTCAACGACCGCCTGGGGGAGGTCCGTACCATGCGCCTCGGTGCGGCCTTATATGCGCTCGGCTACGCGCTCGTCCCGCTCGCGACGTCGGTGCCGGCTTTTCTCGGATTCCAAGTCCTGCTCCCTCTGGGAACGGCACTCCTGTTCCCGGCGACGTCCGCACTGGTGAGCCACCGGACCGACGAGCACGAGTTCGGCCTGATCATGGGCGTGCAGCAGGCCCTCCGTGGCGTTGCCAGCGTCGTAGGCCCGATCTGGGCGGGGTTGGCTTATCAGCACCTCGGGCCGCGGGTGCCGTTCTTTGCGTGCGCCGCGATCATCTCGTTGGCCCTGGTGATGGCGACCCGGGTGCCGCGCGGGGTCCCGGTTCCGGCGACGGCGTAACGCCTGCGCCGCGCTTATTTTCTTGCCATGATCTCGAGTCTCGTCGCCCTCGTTGCCCTCGTTCGATCGCTCGCCGCGGCGCCCTCTCCCAAGCCGCGCCTGGTCGTCGTGATCACCGTGGATCAGCTGCGCCCCGACTACCTGGAGCGCTACCGCGCTCAGCTGCGGGGGGGGCTGGCGACGCTACTGAAGCAGGGCGCGGTGTTCACCGAGGCGTACCACGACCACGCGATCACGGAGACGGCCCCGGGCCATGCAACGATCCTGTCGGGGCGCTGGCCCGCGCACACGGGCATCATTCGCAACCTCGCGGGGGTGCAGGATTCGGGCGCGCCGCTCGTGGGCGTGCCGGGACTCGGGGCGTCGCCGGCGCGATTCCGGGGGACGGAGTTCTTCGATTGGCTCAAGGCGGCCGAGCCGGCGGCGCGGGCGCTCTCGGTGTCGGGAAAGGACCGCGGTGCCATCCTGCCGATCGGCCGCGCCAAGGAGCAGGTCTACTGGTACGCGGGGGGCGTGTTCACGACCAGCCGCTACTACGCGGACACGCTGCCGTTGTGGGTGCGCGTGTTCAACGGGCAACGCGTTCCGTTCCGCGCGGCGGGGACGCAGTGGAGCCTGCTCCTCCCCGAGCGGGACTACCCCGAGCCCGACAGCGTCCCGTATGAGAACCAGGGCCGGGACTTCGTGTTTCCACACCGGTTCCCGAGCGACAGCGGGCAGGCGGCCCTCGCGTTTCTCGCGACCCCGACGATGGACTCGCTCACGCTCGCGTTCGCCCTCGAAGGCACGCGGGCGCTCCCGCTCGGCCTGCGCGGCACGACCGACCTGCTCGCGGTGAGCCTGTCCACCACCGACTACGTCGGCCATGCCTACGGGCCCGATTCCCGCGAGATCCACGATCAGGTGCTGCGGCTGGATCGCTATCTCGGCCGGTTCTTCGAGCAGTTGTTCGTGCGCTTCGGCAGCGGCAACGTGCTGATCGTGCTGACCGCCGACCACGGCGTTACGCCGTTCCCGGAGCGGTCGCGCGCACTGGGGCGGAGCGGGGCGGTGCGCGTGACGCCCGACAGCCTGATCCAGAGCGTCAACGCGGCGCTCGACCAGCGCGCCGGCGGCGGCGACTGGCTCGTGTTCGAGAGCGGCATGCTGCTCGTGCCGGGTCGCGGGCGGCTCGCGGCGCAAGGGATCAACGTCGACAGCGTGATCGCCGACGTGGCCGCCCGGCTGCGCGCGCTCGCGGGCGTGGGGCGCGTGGATCGCGCGGCAGATCTGAGGACGGCCGACACGACCGATCCCGTCCAGCGCCGCTGGCGCCACCAGGTGCCGCCGGACGCAGGCGCGGAGCTGGTCGTGACGCTCAAGCCGTACTCCATCTGGGGCGTCGCGAACCTCCCCATCGCGATGCACGGCCAGCCGACGGATCTGGACTCACACGTGCCGTTGGTCTTCTGGGGTGCGGGCGTGCGTCGCGGCGTGTACGGCACGAGGGTCCGCACGGTGGACATCGCGCCCACGCTCGCCCGGTTGCTCGGCCTGACCCCCGCCGAGCCGCTCGACGGTCATCCGCTCACCGAGGTGCTCCCATGAGCCCCAAGCTCACGGCCGATCAGGTCCGCCAGGTAGAGGAGATCGAGGACTACCAGCGGACGGCCGATCGGCTCAAGCATCTGGTCACCGAACTCGAGGCCAACCGGGCCGGACAGACTCGCACCATTCAGCAGCTGTGCGAGAAGATCGCCATCGAGGCGTCCCAGATGCGTCAACGGGCCCTCACCGGCAACGTCGGGACGATCGCTGACGTCGCGGGCGGGATGTCGGTGATGGCGGGGCGTGGTGGCGGCGTGCTCATGAAGATCCGGGCGCTCGGGGACGCCGTGAACAACATGCAGATGCAGCTGGACGCGGCGCTGAAGCGCGCCATGACGCCCCCGGAGCCGAAAAAGCCCGCCTGAACGTGCCTGCCATCCGTTGCACGGGCTTGGTCAAGCGTTATGGCGACGTGCTGGCGGTCGCGGGGCTCGATCTCGCGGTGACCGCGGGAGAGTGCTTCGGCCTGCTCGGGCCGAACGGCGCCGGCAAGACCACCACCATCGAGATCCTGGAGGGGCTCACGCCTCCCGATGCGGGAGACGTGGAGATCCTCGGGCTGCACTGGACCGGAGGCGCCGAGACGCGCGCCTTGCGCGAGCGCCTCGGCATCCAGCTCCAGGACACGCAGCTGGCCGACAAGCTGACGGTCGAGGAAACGGTGCGCTTGTTCCGCAGTTTCTACCGGTCGTCGCACACCGTCGACGAGGTCCTCGCCCTGGTCGAGCTCGAGGAGAAGCGCGCGTCTTGGGTCGGCAAGCTGTCCGGCGGGCAGAAACAGCGGCTCGCCGTGGCGTGCGCCCTGGTCTCGCGGCCGGAGCTGCTGTTCCTCGACGAGCCGACCACGGGACTCGACCCGCAGTCGCGCCGCCAGCTGTGGGACGTGATCGGCCGGTTCCGCGCGGCGGGCGGCACGATTCTCCTCACGACGCATTACATGGAAGAAGCGGAGCGGCTGTGCGACAGGGTTGCCATCATGGACCACGGCAAGATCATCGCGCTCGGCACGCCGGGCTCGCTCATCGCGTCGCTCGGCGCCGAGCACGTCGTCGAATTCGCGTTGGCGGACGGCGCGGCGCACGCTCCCGGAGTCGACGAGCTGGCCGCGCTCGCCGGGGTTCGGGCCGTGCGCCCGGCGCCGGACCGGACCGCGCTCACCGTCGCCGAGGTGCACCGCGCCGTCCCGGCGCTGCTGGCCCTGCTCGAGCGGCGCGGCGCCGAGCTCTCGCTCCTCGCCACTCACCACGCCACGCTCGAGGATGTGTTCGTGACCCTCACGGGGAGGCAGCTGCGCGATGCGTGACCACCCCCTGGTCCAGCTGACGCTGGCGCGCATGCGCGAGTTCTACCGCGAGCCGGAGGCGATCTTCTGGGTGTTCGGGTTCCCGATCGTGCTGGCGTTCGCGCTGGGGATCGCGTTCCGGAACCGGGGTCCCGGCGAGCTGCGGGTCGCGGTGCTGCGTCAATCGGGCGACTCGGGCGTGGCCGCGGCGCTCGCCCACGCGCCCGGCCTCAGCGTCGCGGTGCTCGACAGCGCTGTGGCGCGACTCGAGTTGCGGACCGGCCGCGTCGCGCTGCTGGTGGTCCCGGGTGAGCGCCTCGTGTACCGGTACGACTCGACCCGCACGGAGAGCCAGATGGCGCGCCTGCAGGTGGACGACGCCGTGCAGCGTGCGCGCGGGCGGGCCGATCCGGTGCGCGTCGAGGACGAGCGCGTCACGGAGCCGGGCGCGCGCTACATCGACTTCCTGATTCCCGGCCTGTTGGGCATGAACCTGATGGGCAGCGGGCTGTGGGGCGTGGGCTTCTCCGTGGTGCAAGCCCGCACCAAGCGGCTGCTCAAGCGCTACATGGCGACGCCGATGCGTCGCAGCCACTACCTGCTGTCGTTCGTGCTGTCCCGTCTGGCGTTTCTGTTCGTCGAGGTCGCGGCGCTGGTAGGGTTCGCGTGGTGGATGTTCGATGTGGGCGTGCGGGGCTCCGTCGGCGCGCTCACGTTCATCACGGTGCTCGGCGCCCTGTCGTTCAACGGGCTCGGCATGCTGGTCGCGAGCCGTGCCCGCACCATCGAGGCCGTCTCCGGACTCATGAACCTCGTGATGCTCCCGATGTGGATGCTGTCGGGCACGTTCTTCTCGTATGCCCGGTTCCCGGAGGTGATGCAGCCGTTCGTGAGGGCCCTGCCGCTCACCGCGCTCAACGACGCCCTGCGCGCCGTCATGATCGACGGCAGCCCGCTCGCGCGGCTCGGCACGCCGCTCGCGATCGTGACGGCGTGGGGCTTCGCCAGCTTCGTCGTCGCGCTCCAGATCTTCCGGTGGCGCTAGGTCAAGGTGTCACGATCACGACGCCTTTCATCCCCAGCGAGTCGTGAAACGTGCAGTGATACGGGTAGGTCCCCGCCGTCGTGAACGTGTGCTGAAAGCTTCCGCCCGGGGTGTTGTCGCAGGGTGGGTACGGACACGTCATCGGAGGCGGGCCGGGGGGAGCGATCGCGGCGCTGTTCCACTGCGCCCCGTCGCTCGTGGACGTGTGGCTCGTCGTTCCGTTGTTGTTCCAGCCCACCACACTACCGACGGCGACCCTCACGGTCTCCGGCGAGAATCGGTACTCGGACATCGTCACCGCGGCCGTCGGCGGCGGCGGATTTCCGCCCCCGCCCGTGCTCGTGGGACTCGACCCGCCGCAGGCGGTCGACAGCACCGCGACCAGCAGCTCACACCGTATCCGCATGGTATCCCTCCGAAGCCTCGACTGACCCCGGACGCCCGGGGTGAATGAGAAACTCGGCTGTTGGTGCCATCGAGTGGGGACTGCACTAGAGACGCGCCGGAATCACCACCCGGATGTCCGGCTCACTCCCCTCGCAGCACCGCCCCGAGCCGGCGCAGCAACCCGCGGGACCGCCGCACCGCCTCCCGGAACGCGGTCGCTGTCTGGTAGCGAGCCCCCGGATCGCTCGCGAGCGCCCGGCGCAGCACCTCTTCCAGCTCGCGCGGCACGTCGTGCCGGGCGTCCGTGAGGGGTGGGAGGTCATCGGTCGTCTGGCGGGCCAGGATCGCTTCCGGCGTGCGTCCCTCGAACGGGGGCCGGCCGAGGAGCGCGAAATAGCTCGCCGCGGCGAGCGAGTACAGGTCCGCGCGCTGGTCGACGCGCTCGCCCAGGAGCTGCTCCGGCGCCGCGAACTGGGGGGTGCCGCTGCGCGAGGTGGCGCCGCCGAACCGCCCGTCGCCACGCAGCGCCAGGGCCAGCCCGAAATCGGTGATGCGCAGCCGCCCGTCGGGCTCGATCAGCATGTTCTCCGGTTTCAGGTCCCGATGCACCAGCCCGAGTGCGTGCGCGTGCTCGAGCGCCGAGAGCCCCTGATCGAGCACGCGCACGGTCTGCTCCACCGACAGCGGACCCTGCGCCTGGACCAGCTGCGCCAGGTTCGTGCCGGGCACCAGCTCCATCGTATACCACTGCAGGCCGGCCCGGCCCATGATGTCGTAGATGCTGACGATGCTCGGGTGCCGCAGCCGCGCCGCGAGCTGCGCCTCGCGGCGGAACCGCTCCGTCACGGCGGCATCGGCCGTGAGCGACGGGTGGAGCACCTTGATCGCGACGTCGCGCTCGAGCCCGAGATCGCGCGCCCGATACACCCGCCCGAATCCGCCCGTGCCGATCTCCTCCAGCAGCTCGTAGTCGTCTCCCAGGGCGCGTCGCAGCCGTCGCTCGAAGCCCGCTTCTGCCAGCGGGGGCGTCGCCGCCGGCTCCTGAAACACACCGGCGTCGCTTACGAAGTCCTCGAGCATCTCCGTCGCCGTGTAGTAGCGGCCGGCCGGCACGGCCTGGAGGGCGCGCAACAGCACCCGCTCCAGGGCCGCCGGCACGGCGGGCCGGAGCTGCCGCGGCGGCACCACCCGCGCCGGGTCCGCGTCCGGCTCGTGGCCGGTGAGCACGTAATAGACCAGGGCCGCTACGGCGTACACGTCGCTCGCCGGCTCGCCGGGGCCCCCGGCGCGCACCTCCGGCGCGACGAAGGCGCCTCCCGCCCCTCGCTCCTCGGGCGGGACGTTGGGGAGGCACCAGTTGGCGTAGCGCAGGTCCGTGATCACGGCGCGACCCGAGACCTCGAGCATGAGCGTCAGCGGCACGATCCGGCGCAGGATCACGCCGCGGGCGTGTGCATGCTCGACCGCGCTGAGCAGATCGCGCACCAGCATGTGGGCGGTCGGGATGGGCCGCGGCCCCCGCCGTAGCGCGTCGGCGAGACTCTCCCCATCCACCCAATTCGTCGTGCGGTAGGCGAGGCTCCCCGCGATGGCCGCGGCGTACACGTGGCGGATCGTGGGGTGGTCGAGCGCGGCGAGGGTCTCGGTCTCCCGCAGGAACCAGGCGCGCCCCGGTACGTCGGGCGCGAGGTGCGCATACAGCGCCACGTGCCGTTTGAGCACGCGGTCCCAGGCGTGGTACACCACGCGCTCGGCCGTCGCGGCGACGAGCCGGTCGATGCGGAAGGCGGGCTCGAGCGCCCGCACGACGCCCTCGAGCAGCTCGGCGGGAGACGTGGCAGAGGTCATCGCGTGGCGCAATCTAGCGCAGCGGGACCCGCACCGCGGCCGGGGCCCTAGCCGGGCAGCCCGGGGGCCACTAGGTTTGGGCCCCGATCAGCGGTTCCGGAGAGGATCCCATCGGCTACGAGCCATTGCCCGACCGTCGCAGCCGTGACGATCGCCGTCAACTCGACGACCGCCGCTCCGGCGTCGACCGCCGGTCGCGCTCGGAGCGGCGCCAGGGGAAGACCCCGGTACCCGACGAGCGCCGCTCCGGGTCGGAACGGCGCTCGAAGGGCGAGCGGCGGCGGGCCCCGCGGCGCGCGCTCGCGCCCCGTCGACTCATCCCCGACCGCCGCTCCAAGGGGAGTCCGCTGCTCGCATAGAGTGCCTTACCTCAGGCTGCATCGCCTCCGTCACGCCCCCGCTGGCTCAGGGGTGTCGTGATGGTGTTCGGCGATCCTGTCGATCCGCCGGCCTAGTTCTTCGAGTAGTCGACCGTGACAACCAAGTCCGAGCGGCCCTGCGGAAGCCGGGCGACGCTTACTTGCGCCAGTGTTGAGACAGTATCGAGGTTCACGACCTGTGTGCCAGCCGCGGCTTGGCGCAGCGCGACGCGGGCCGCGTTCAGGCCCTCGAAGCTCGCCTTCGTATCAACGACTTGTGCACTTACTTGCAGCGTGCCACGGACTTGGGCTTCTGCATTGATCGGCCGCCCCAACCAGGCGGCACCGAAGAGAAGGCCGGCCACGACCACGCGAGTGAGTACTGAACGACGTCGGTTTGCCATCTTGGTGCTCCTCGGGGTCAAGGCCATGTATCGTGCCTTCTCGTAAGGCACGGTCCGTACCTCGAGGCTAACGTCTCTAAGCACCTCCACTACAATAACTTACTGTGCTCGGCGTTGGCGTATGCGAGCTGTGCTGACGTCAAATATCGTGACAGTCAGTCCGGTTGCAGGCGCTAAACTGTTGGGCGTCTTAAGGTAGCAGGTGATGTCCTGACTGTATAAAACATTGACGATTGTCAAGAAAACAACCACTATGGCATGCCCCTTGCCTGTTGCGTAGACGCAACGCATTCGAGGCGCACGCGCCTCTTGGCTGTAAGCGCTATATCACACGACAGATAGGGGGAGACGCCGCATGTACACTGCTTCCAAAGCCGCGCTTGCCACGCTCGTCCTCGGGCTGGTCGCGACCGCTGCGGTCCGCGCACAAGGCGTGAACGGCAGCATCACGGCGACGGCGACGGTGCAGTCGCCCATCACGGTGACCGGCGCCCAGAACCTGGCGTTCGGCAACGTCTTCCCCGGTGTGGCGAAGACCATCGCTTACAGCGACGCCACCAACGGCGGTCGCTTCGACGTGACCGGCCAGGGGAGCGCGGCGGTGACGTACTCGTTCACGCTGCCCACCAACCTGACCAGCAGCGGCAATAACCTGCCGATTGGCTCGTGGACCGGCTACCTGAACACCGCCAACTCGACGGCGGGTGGCTCGGCGATCACGCCCTCGGCGACACCTGCGGGCGCTACCTTGAGCGCCGGTGGCGCGCTGTATGTCTTCGTCGGCGCGACGGTGACGCCCCCGAGCAACCTACCGGCCGGCAGCTACACCGGTACGGTGACGCTCACGGTGTCGTACTAAACAGCCTTTTCGCATAAGTTTGGCTGTCGCCGCGCCGGCAGAGGCTGGATGGTCCTCTGCCGGCGCTGCCACGCACGGGAGGCCCGCGATGAGAGGTCTGCGGTACGCATTGTTGCTGTCGGCCACGGCCGTTGTGCCGCTCGCCGGTCAGCGTCCGCTCACGGTGACGGGCATCCAGTCTCTCACGTTCGGCACGCTCATCCCCGGGATACCGTCGGTCGTGTCGCGCACCGACGCCGTAAAGAGCGGGCGGTTCGACGTGGGCGGCCCCCACGACACCCAGGGGCGGCTGACGTTCACCTTGCCGTCCGTACTGACGGGACCGGCGGGCGCCACGCTGCCGCTCACCTTCTCCGGGAGCGACGCGGGGTTCTCGCAGTCGCAGAACATCGGCAGTCAGATCGGCTTCGACCCGAAGCAGCCGTTCCTCATGACCTTCAGCGGGCAGGGACGCGGGTCCGTGTTCCTCGGCGCCACCGCGCGTCCTGCGCCCACACAGCGTGCTGGCTCCTACACCGGGACAATTACCCTCAACCTGACGGCGTTCCCATGAAGCGAACGGGGCTGTCGCTCGCGTTGTTGTGGGGCGCCGCGCCGCTCGCTGGGCAGGGTGTGGTGATCGCCCCCCATGCGGTGTTCATGGACGCGCGGACGCGCAGCGGCGCGGTGCTGTTGTACAACCCAAACACCGAGCCCGTGGAGGTAGCCATTTCGTTCTTCTTCGGCTACCCGGCGACGGACTCCGCCGGCATTATCGTGGTGCGCACGGTCGAGCATCCCGATTCGACCAGTCCGTCCGCGGCGAGCTGGATTCAAGCGTTCCCACGCCGCCTCACCGTGCCGCCGCTCGAGCGCCAGACGATCCGCCTTCTCGCGAGTCCGCCCCCGGGCCTTGCCGACGGGGAATACTGGGCGCGTCTCGTGATCTCGGCCAAGGGGGGTCAGCTCCCGGTGACGGGCGTGGCCGACACCGCCAAGGTCAGGGTCGGGCTCACGCTCGAGGTGCGCACGATCATCGGCGTATTCTACCGCAAGGGCGCGGTGTACACGGGCATCTCCCTGTCCGGCCTGCGCACGGCGGTGGTGGGAGATTCGCTCGCCGTGTGGGCCCGCCTGACGCAGCAGGGGAACGCCGCCTACATCGGCAGCGCGCATGCCGCGCTGGTGGATTCGACCGGCAAGACGCTCGCCGAGATGAAGGCGCCGATCGGCGTCTACTACACGATGGAGCCGCGCTACGCGCTTCCCATCGGCGCACTCGCTCCCGGCCGCTACCGGCTGCGGCTCGATCTGTCCACCGCCCGCGAGGATCTGGCTCCCGAGCTGGTCCTGCCGAGCCCGCCGGTCCGCGATTCGGTCGAGGTCCGCGTCCCGTGATGTCGCGACCGCGTCTCGTCGCCGTGCTCTTGCTCGGGCTGCTCGTGCCGCGCCCCGGCCTGTCGCAAGGCGTGGGCGGATCGGTCGGCATCGACGCGAACGTCATCGGCCCGGTGCTGACCATCACCACCTTGAGCAACCTGAACTTCGGGAGCGTGCCGAAGGGCGTCGCCACCACTGTGCAGCCGACGGCGGCCGGCGCCGGGGCGTGGCAGATCCAGGGCAGCAAGAACGCCAACGTGACCATCACGTTCGTACTTCCGGCGCTGTTGACGAACATTCAGGCGCTGCCCGGCAGCACGATGCCGGTGTCGTTCGGGGCCACGTCGGCCCGCTGGAACCGGGCGACGAACAACGTGGCAGGCGCGACCGCCTTCGACCCGAGCGGCGGAACCACGGGCAAGCTCGGGCCTCCTGCCAACCCGTACATCTACCTGTGGATCGGCGGCACCGTGACCCCCGCCGCCACGGCGAAGCCCGGTGTGTACACGGGCACGATCATCGTCACGATCGCCTACCTGTAATTCATGGCACCGGTTTGGCGCGCGACGCGGGTCGCCCTGTGGCTCACGGTGGCCGGCGCCGCCGTGGCGCCTGCCCAGCGGCCCGCCCCGGCCGATACGGCGGAGCCCATCCTCGTGGAGCTGCGCCTCGGGCATGTCGCGGGTCGTACCGTCGCGGCATGGCGGGTGCGTACCGAAGTCCTCGTGCCGCTCACCCAGTTCCTGCAGCTCGCCGAGATCCGCTACCGCTTGAGCGCGGCCGGCCGGGTCGAGGCGACCGTGGACCCGGGAAATCGGCGGCTGGTGATCGACGCGGGCGGCGATACGATGAGCTACGGCGCGCGGCGCGTGCGGTTGGAGCCCGAGTACCGGAGCTTTCGCGACGGCGAGCTGTACGTGGGCGCCGAGCGCCTGGGCGACCTGGTGGGATCGCCGTTCGTCGTCGATTTCTCCGAGCTCACGGTGACAATGGCCGATCCGGGCGACCTGCCGGTGGCGCGCCGGCTGCGTCGCGAGGCGGCCCGGACGGCGCTGCTCCGGCCGCGCGAGACGACGCGTCCGGATCTGCTGCTCGCGGCGGAGCACCCGCGCTGGGACGGCCTGGTATTCGACTACACGCTGCTTGCGCCCAGCGGCGACCCGCTCGCGGGCAGCGGGTACACGGGGGCGCTGGGAGCGGACGCGTTCGGCGGCTCACTCGAGCTGAGCGCCGCGAGCGTCGGGCGGGCGGCGGACGGCGTGGTGCAGATCGCCGGCTCGTGGACGGGCGTGTGGCGCGACAACCGCTGGCTCGAACAGCTACGTCTGGGCGACGGCGTGTCCACGGGGCCAGCGCCTCGCTCGCTGCGCGGTGTCTCCATCACCAATGCACCGTTCGTCCGTCCCTCCCTCGTCGGGATCCAGCGCTACCAGGGCGCGCTCGAGCCGGGCGGTGGATGGTCGGTCGAGGCGTACCGCGGCGGGGAGCTCCTGGGCTTCGATTCGGTCGACGCCACCGGGCGATTCAGCCTGCCGGTTCCCGTGCGGTACGGGGAGAACCCCGTGGACTTCGTTGCCTACGGGCCGCTGGGCGAGATCCGCGACTTCAACCAGACCTTCCGCGTCGCGGACGAGCTGTTGCCTGCCGGGCGGTTCGAGTACGGCGTCTCGGCCGGCTCGTGCCGCGGCACGCGGTGCGGTGCCACCGCCAACGTCGATCTGCATTACGGCGTGAGCGACCGGTGGACCGTGCGGGGCGGGCTCGATCGCTTCTGGCGTGACACGCTGCCCGACCTGACCCACGCGTACGCGTCGGTCGTGGGCAGTCCGACGACCACCTGGACGGTCACCCTCGACGGCGTCACCGCGGCGTTCGCGCGGGCGGGCCTGCGCTACGAGCCGTCCATCGACCGACGCGTGACCGCGGAATACACCCGCTACGCCGGCGCTACCGTCGCGCCCCTCCTCACGACGCCCGGTGCGCGCTCGCGGCTGCTGCTGTTCGGATTTTGGCGGCCGATCCGCCGGGCGGGCTTCTTTTTCTTCGACGGGACGCTCGACCGCCAGACGAGCCTCATGGGCGCGACGACCCTCGTGCGCGTCGAGAGCTCGACCGAGGGGCAGGCGGTGCGCGCGCTACCCTTCGTCCGGTTCGAGCGGGACGCCCCGGCCGGCGTACCGGGGATGACCCGGTGGTTCGCGGGCGCGAGCGCCTTCGTCCTGCCGCGCCCGGCGCTCGGCCGGGTGCTGGGGCCGATCTGGCTGCGGGGCGGTGGCGAGATCGAGACGGACGGCCCGCTCCGCCTGTCGTCGTATTCACTGCTCGCCGCGCGCCCCGTGGGTGCGGGGCTGCGGGTCGAGGCGGGGGTCACATGGCTCCGGGGATCGGCCGGGCCGGTGCTCTCGCTCTCGTTCACCTCCTACCTCTCGGCCGTGCGGTCGTATACCACGGTGAGCGCCCCCGCCGGTGGCACCGTCAGCGGAACGCAGTACGTGCAGGGGTCGCTACTGTGGGACCGCGCGACGGGTCGGCTCACGACGGCGCCCGGCCCCTCGCTCGAGCGGTCGGGCGTATCCGGGCGGGTCTTCCTGGACGAGAACGCGGACGGCCTGCAGAACCCGGGTGAGCGGGGCATCCCGGGCGTGCGCGTGCGCGTGGGCACGAGCACCGCCGTCTCGGACTCGGACGGCGCGTTCCGCGTGTGGGACATCGTGCCGTTCGAGCCGGTCAGCGTACAGGTCGACTCGCTGTCTCTGTCCTCGCCGCTGCTCGTGCCGGCGTTCGCGAGCGCGCTGCTCGAGCCCGGCCCCAACCGCTTCCGCGGCCTGAACATTCCCGTCGTGGCGGCCGGCGTCGTCGAAGGCCGTGTGAGCCGCGACGTGGGCGGTCGGCGCGTGGGGGTGCCCGGTGTGACGCTGCGGCTCACCGACCGGCGCACGGGAGGCGCCGGGCAGCGCTTCACCACGTTCAGCGACGGGGCGTTCTACGTGCTGGGGGTGAAGCCGGGCGATTACGACCTGACCGTCGACGCCGCCGTGCTGGACGCGCTGCGGGCGACCGCCGCGCCGCTGCGGGTGACGCTCGTGCCTACGCCGAACGGCGTGGGAGCCTCCGGTCTCGAGGTCGAGCTCACGCCGAGGCCGTAGCGCGCCCGGCGACCTCGCGGACGACGCGCTCGAGCACGGCGAAATCGAACGGCTTGGCCACGGTGGGCACGCCGGACTCCTTGAGCAGCGTGGCCGTTTCCGGCGTGAAGGCGTCGCCGGTGCTGAACACCAGGCGCGTGACGAGATCGGGCCGATCGCGGCGCAGCCGCTCCAGGAACTCCCGTCCGCTCATCCCCGGCATCCGGACGTCGGAAATGATGACGTCGAAGGCGCGCTGCTCGAGCAGCCGGATCGCCTCCCAGCCGTCGGCGACGCCCTCGACGTGGATGTCACGGCGCTGCAGGAAGCGCAGCAGCGCCTCGCGCAACGCCACTTCGTCGTCCACCACGAGCACGGCAAGCCGGCCGGTGGCGGCGGGGGAGGGCTGCGTGGTGACAGCGGGGGCGCGGGCTTCCTCGCGCTGGTCCCGCGGCAGCAACACGCAGAATCGGGCGCCCCCGGCGGCTTCCGACTCCACCCAGATGCGGCCGCCGTGGTCGCGCGCGATGCCGTAGCAGATCGACAACCCCAGCCCCGTGCCCACCCCTTCCGGTTTGGCGGTGAAGAAGGGATCGAAAATCCTGGTGCGGAGCTCGGCGGGGATCCCCGGGCCCGAGTCGGCGATCTCGAGCCGCGTGTCGCTCTCGTCGGCGCGGGTGCGCACGGTGATGGTGCGGGCCCGCTCGACGGTCAGGAGCGCCTGCTCGGCGTTGATCAGCAGGTTGAGCAGCATCTGCTGCAGCTCGGAGGCGTCCGCCCAGATCTTGGGCTCGCTGGGATCGAGGTCGAGCGCGACCGTGATGTTGAGCGTCGAGAGGTAGTAGGAGCGCAGCGCGAACGTGCGGCGGGCGATGTCGTTCAGATCTACCAGGCCTCGCTGCTTGCCGCCTGCTCGGGCGAACGCCAGGAGGCTGGACGTGATGCGCCCGATACGGGTGGCTTCATCGTACATCATCTGGAGCATGTCGCGGTGCTCGGGCTTGAGCTCGTCGAGCAGCAGGGTCTGGGCGAAGCCCGAGATGATGGCCGCCGGGTTGTTGATCTCGTGGGCGACCCCGCTCACCAGCTGGCCCAGGGCGGCCAGCTTTTCCGCCTGCTGGTACTGCGACTCGCTGCGTCGCTGGTCGGTGACGTCCCGCGCAAGAATGAGAACGCGAGTGATCTTGCTTCCGTCTCGCACCGGCGCGTACAGCAACGCCGCAATGCCGTGGCTCGAGTCGGCACGGATCAGCGGGACTTCGAGGTGCTGGACGTCGCCCTCGAAGGCGGCGCCGAGCTTCTCCTGCACGACGCCGATGGCATCGGGATTCACGACGTCGAACAGGCTGGGCCGCTGCGTGGTACCGGGGATGGCCCCCATGCCGCGCGCCGGCTCGTTCGCCTCGAGGATCGTGGCGGCGCGGTCGACCACGACGATAGCATCGGGCACGGCGTCCATGACGAGCCGCAGGTTGCGCTCCGCGGCCGCGGTGGCCGCGAGCGAATCCATGAGCGATCGGGTCTGACTCGCTACTTCGTTCTCGAGCAGCGCCGCGTAGCGTCGGTTGGCGCGCAACGAATGCGTGAACCAGACGCCGATGATCGCCACGGCGACGCCGATCAGCGCGGCGGCGGCGAGGGTGCGCCCCGCCCGATCGGCTGGGGTGCGCAAATAGGCCAGCACGATCGCCAGGAACGACGCGGCGGCGATCGCCACCAGCATGCGAGTGAGCCGGCTGAGAGGGGGCACGGGCGGCCTCCGCGCTAACCTAACGGCCGGCCCCGACGGCCGGGAGGGTTCGTTATGTTTCGCGGCCGTATGGACCTCCTGGGATGGAAAGACGCGCCCCGCGCGTCGCTGACGCAGTGGAACGACCTCGCCCGCTTTGCCGACGTGGCGCGGCGCGACGGGTTGACGCGCACCGTCGTGTGCGGGATGGGGGGCTCGAGCCTCGCGCCGCTGGTGCTCGCGGCGAGCTTCGGGCAACTCGGCCTGTCGGTACTCGACAGCACGGACCCGGCCGCGGTGCTGGCCGTGGCGCGCGCACCCGACTTCGACCGCACGCTGTTCGTGATCTCGAGCAAATCGGGGAGCACGGTCGAGACGCTCTCGTTCTATCGGTATCTGGCGACGCGCGCGGAGCCGGGGCGATTCGTGGCGATCACCGACCCCGGGAGCCCGCTCGAGGCCTTGGCACGCGAGCGTCGCTTCCGTGCGGTGTTTCCGCATCCCCCGGACGTGGGGGGACGGTATGCCGCGCTGACGGTCGTGGGGATGCTGCCCGCCGCGCTCTCCGGGCTCCACGGTCGCGTCCTGCTCGAGCGGGCGCTCGCGGTGGACCCGGCGGCAGCGCGGGCGCTGGGCGCGCGTGTCGCCGCGGCGGCGCTCGCCGGGCGGGACAAGCTGGTGCTGCGGCCGCCGCCGGCGGTGGCGCGGCTCGCGGACTGGATCGAGCAGCTGGTCGCCGAGAGCACGGGGAAGGGCGGACGGGGCATCATTCCCGTGGTCGACGACCCCGTCGCCGCGGCGTATCCCGATGGCGAGATCGTCACCGACTTCTCGGCCGACCCGCTCAGCCTGGGTGCGACGTTCGTCACCTGGGAGTATGCGACATGGGAGTTGTGCGTCCGCCTGGGTGTGAACGCGTTCGATCAGCCGGACGTGGAGGAGGCGAAGGCGCTGGCGCGCGCCGAGCTCGAGGGGAGAGACGCTGGCCCCGTTGGGACGCAGCATGCCGCGCCCCTACCCACCGTGACGCCTGAGGCCCTGCGCCGGAGCGCCCGGCCGGGCGACTATCTCGCGATCCTTGCCTACCTGCCCCCCACACCCGACGTCACCGCCAAGCTACAGGCGGTGCGTGCCGCCTGGGGGCGCGCCCTCGGTTGCGTCACCACGCTCGGCTTCGGCCCGCGCTACCTCCACTCCACCGGCCAGCTCCACAAGGGTGGCCCGAATAGCGGACTGTTCTTGGCGATCACGACGGACGACGCCGAGGATGCCGAGATACCCGAGACGGGGTTCACGTTCGGGCGGCTCAAGCGCGCGCAGGCGCGGGGCGACATCCGTGCGTTGCTCGCCCGGGGACGGCGCGTGGCGCACGTGCACCTGCGCCGCCCTGACGACGTCAGCGGGCTCGCGACCCTATAGGCTCAGCCAGTAGTTGAATTTCACGAGCAGCACATTGGTGGGCCGGTCGAGGAACAGCTCACGGCCCAGGTCGCGGCCCACGTCGAAGCTGGCGTCGTAGGGGAAAGACTTCGAGCGCGAGTGCGTCCAGGCCAAGAAGACGGTCGAGCCCGGGCGATACTCCCAGCGCCACACCGCCTTGACGCTGAGCGAGCGCTGGCGGAAGTCGGGATTGTACAGGGCGAACCGCCGCGCCGGCCCCGGCCCGTCGGGGTCGACGCGGAAGCACTCCGTCGGGCCGGTGTTGCAGACAGAGTCGGCAGGCGCCCCGGGCGTGATGGTGGAGCCGTTATCTCGGC
>Ga0209577_10000141_pt1 | contig 68169 bp, 49 predicted proteins | sample GraSoiAngelo_109_FD_185874 | JGI IMG/M metagenome (GOLD analysis project Ga0209577, IMG submission 185874) | Grasslands soil microbial communities from the Angelo Coastal Reserve, California, USA - 14_0903_12_20cm (SPAdes) (version 2) | ecosystem: Environmental > Terrestrial > Soil > Grasslands... | reverse complement strand
TATACGGCCAATCCCACGAAGCTTCGATAATCACCTGCCCATCGGGATAATCCAAAATGATGGTGGCGTCGTCATCCACCGAATTGTGCTGCTCTACCTTTAGTTTCTGCGTCACTGCGGAAACGCGCGTCGGGCGTCCTTTCAGCCATACCGCCCACTCTGCGCCATAGCAGCCGAAGTCCATGATGGCCCCGCCGCCGTTTTTCACCGGGTCATAGAGCCAGTCGGCAAAATACTTCGACACGCCAATTTCTTTCGGCCCCTGGTGGCCATACTGCACAATGATCTTCTTCATCGGTCCAACCTGACCGTCTCTTACGCGGTGATACAGTTCGTGCGTTGGCGCGACCCACGCGTTCCAGTAGTTCACCATCACTTTGATGCCCGCCTGGTTTGCCACCCGTTCCATCTCGCGCGCGTCCGCAGCCGTCGTGGCCATCGGTTTTTCCGTGGAAAAGCTGATATGCCGTTTGGCGCATTCACGCAGAATCTCCAGGTGCTTGTCGTTTTCCGTCGTGACAATGACGCCGTCCGGCTTCATCTCATCCAGCATCTTCACGTAATCGGAATAGAACTTCACGGTGCCGGGCACCTTGGTCTTTGCGCGGTCTACCAGCTCCGAGTGGCTGTCCGCGATAGCAACGAGCTCCGCGTTCGGCTCCTCGCTCAAATCTTTGAGTAATCCCCAGACGTGATCGTGGTCGAGCCCGACGATCGCCAGTTTCGTCTTTTGATCTGCTGAATTGGTTTGCCCCTGAAGCATCGGGGCCGCTCCTGCCAGCCACAAAAGAACCGCGACCAAAGGAAGATACCGCAGCAAGAACCATCTTTTTTTCATGATGACATCTCTCGTGGACCTTCAAAACACCGGAAAGCCGGCAAGGGGCAGAAGCGCGTCCAAGCCTTTTCGGTCAGCGCCGCCAAGTCAAGATACCTGAATGTTCCCCGCATGCCCCCAATTAAGATTAAGATTTCAAGGCATTTAGAAATATTTCTGCCTTGCGTTCATGGGGCCGGCAAATCCGTCAACCTCAACCAGCTCACGACCGTTCACTGACAGCCGCCGAGCTTCTATGAGGGGCAAATACTGCAAACTGCTCTCGCGGCCTCAGTTTGGCGCGCGAAGCGCGGCCTGAGTCTCCGCTTTTCCGAGAACCATGCCCGCTTTTTGTACCATCAGCAGAAAGCCCTGGCTCGAGGCGTCTTCCTGCAAAACTTGAAGATGTTTGCGGCCGGCTGCAGGGTTCCCCGACTTCAGTTCCATCTCACCCAGGGCTAGGCGAGCTTCCAGCGCCGCATACACAAATTGTGCCGCTTTTGCCTGCTGCGCCAAGGCCTTTAGCTGCTTCGCGGCTTTGTTGCGTTGTGCTGGACTTCCTGCTGTGGCATCGACTCGGGCGGCCATTAAGCGGGACATAAGGAAGATATCGAAATCGCGAGAGCGCTCGGCAAATTCGAGCGCGTGCGAGACGCTTTCTCTAGCTTCGTTGATTTTGCCCGATGCCAACAAAGTCTGAGCCAGCAGGATTTTCGCCGTTGCGTCGTCGCGCGGAGAGGTCGTCTTCGAGAGAAGGTCCTCTGCTCGCTGAATGGACTTCACCGCCTCGCTGTTTTCGCCGCGGTCAAGGAGCAATTGCGCCAGATGCAACTCCGCCCGCGCTTCCGGTGTTTTGTTCCCCACCTCCTGAAAGACCTCCTTGGCGCGGGTTTCATCCTCCCAAGCGGCATGGGAATCTCCCTGGGTCCGCAAAACCTCGCTCAGCCCCATCATAGCTTCTGCTTCACGATCTCTGTCGCCGTTCTGCCGGCAAGTATCGAGAGACTCCTCGTACATCTTGCGGGCTTCGAAGATTTTGCCTTCGACGAACAGCGCATCGCCCAAACCTCGCTTGGCCAGCGCCATGCCGTTGTCATCGCGAACTTCCCGATAGATCTGGAGAGCCTCCTGGGATTTCTCCAAGGCCCCGCGAACGTCCCCCAGATAAAGAGCAATCTCGCTCAGATTGTGAAACTCAGCGGCGACACTGTGCATATTCCCGATGCTTTGATGGATCGCCAGCGCTTCTTGATACCGCTCACGTGCAGATAAATAGTCGCCTCGAAACTCCAAAGCGATGGCTTCGCCAGTTTTGGCATCGGCCACTCCTTTTTGATCGTGGGCGGCAAGATACAGATCTCTCGCGCCGTGAACGGCTTGGTCCGCTTCGTCGAGGCGCCCCAGCTTCTCCAGCAGCCACGCACGCGCGAACATGGACTTGGCCATGAGCAGGGATGCACCGGAGGCTCGAGCCTTCTGTTCCGCGCTTACATAGGCGGCTTCGGCGCGTTTGGTGTCGCCGAGAGGCATCGCCGCATCTCCCTCAGCCAGTTCAATCCGAGGATCATCCCTCAGCGGAACGGGCCGAGCCTGCAACGCCGCTACGGTCTCCAGCGCATTTTTCCACTTATTGGCTTTGTACTCGGCGTTGGCGAGCGCCAGGCCGTATTCGAGATTGTCCGGGAAGAACTCGAAGAGCGCCTTATAAATGCCCGCCGCCTTCTCCCAATCCCGCGAAGCCTCGTGGTAGCGGGCTTCCACGAGCAGCCTTTCGGCGCGTGACAAACTGGAAGACAGGTCAAAAGCCCTCTTCGCTTCTGCTCTGGCGTTCTCGTCATACCCTAGCTGGCCCCAAGCGGTTGCCAGGGCGGCGTGCGAAAGCGCGTAACTGGGCTCAACTTCAATGGCTTTTTGCAGAAGATCCCGGGCCTGCAGCGCATCAAAGGCCCGCAGTTTCGCCAGTCCCTCGGAATACAGCCTCGCGGTTTCGCTCTTCGTCGGCAACGCGATCGCCACTTCGGCGGCTTCCTCGCGCGTTACCGCTCGCACTCCGAGCTTTTCCCGCAGGTGCTGGCCGGCCCGTGAAACAAGGTCCAGCAGGTGCGCTTCCGTGCCCGCCTCGGAAATGGCGCCGATAGTTTCGCCTGTTTGCGCATCCTGCAACCGCAAATCCAGGCGAATCTGACCGTCCGGCCTTCCCCCTAACGTGGCGTAGGAACCCACAACCACGTAATCCGTTCCCAGATCCTTGCGGATCCGAATCAGGCTCTCGCTGCCCAAACTGTCCACGTCCGGCATGGACAATTCCATCTTCATCCGCGCGATGCTTTCCGCAGGAATCGCGCGCACCTGCTCGCCTGCGGTTAGTTCCGTCGTGAGCCAGTCGGAAAACGCCGTCGACAGCCAGGCTTCATGCGGATCTCCGGAAAGGTTCGTGAAGCCCAGCACGGCCACCGAGCGACGCGGGCTAACCACTTGAGATGAGCCGCTCAAGGCCACCGGCGGAAAGACGCGCAAATAAACGATAATTCCCGCAATCGCCACCACAATCGTGGCCACCAAACCATAAAACCGCCGCTTCCCCGGCGCCGTGTCCAGGTCCAGGATTTGGAACGCGTGATGTTCCGCCTCATGCGCAGCGGATTTTCCATTGCCTGCGAAAGGCTCGGCGGAGAATTTGTTTCCCGCCGCATGTCGTTGTCCACGTTCGGAGCGCGGCTGATAGACCGGCGCGAGGAAACGGTAGCCGTGTCGGGGAATCGTCTCGATGTACCTCGGACGATCGGCGGAATCCCCCAGCGCCGCCCGCAGCTTGGCCATAGCCTTGTTCAGGCTGCGGTCGAAATCCACGAAAGTGTGAGCAGGCCAAAGCTTTTCGCGCAGCTCTTCACGGGTCACCACTTCTCCCGGGTGTTCCAACAGGAGGGAGAGAATCTGGAAAGGCTGTTCTTGCAGCTTGATACGAACGCCGTGCTTGCGCAATTCGGCGGCGCGCGGGTCTATCTCAAAGACCCCAAACCCCTTTGTTCGAAAGGCCCCCTGCGCCGCTCGCATGACCATTCACCCCTGCAGTTAGCCGAGCCTAGCATGCAGAGACAGCCTAATCAATATGGCCTTCGCCCGAGCAATGTGCCGGATCGCCCGAATTTGAGAGCGTTTGCAATCCTAGACCCCGCAGCGAATCCGCGGAGCTTCGCCATGCTTTGTGCGCGTTATTTGCCGGTGTAAAATTGCACGCATCGTGTGGACCCAAATCTTTGCGAATGCCTGCATTTTCCGTCTGAGATTGGCAGCGGGTGTGCTTCTTTCGCTTACGACTGTTTGCTTCCCTTCCTTGCTAAGCGCTCAGTCGGACGACAAGGCCGGAGACCCGCAAGTGCAGAAACTCTACGGCGAGGCCAAAGCCGCGGAAGCGCGGGGTGATTTCGCCAGCGCCGCAGAAAGATATGAATCGCTGTTGCAAATTGCGCCGCGCCTCGCACCCGCCTACAACAATCTCGGTTCGCTCTATCTCCGCCAGCGCGAATACAAAAAAGCAGCAGGCGTGCTGGAGAAGGGGCTGAAGCTCGATCCGAAAATGTCCTCAGCTTCCGCGCTGCTGGGGATCGCGCTTTACGAACTTGCGGACTACCCTGGGGCCGAGCGGAGTCTGGAATCGGCGCTGCGCGCAAATCCCAAGGACAACAACGCCGAACTTTTCCTGGCAAATGACTTGATCAAACTCGGAGAATTCCAGCGCGCGGCCGACCACCTGCGGCAACTCTCAGGGCGCCAGCCGGAAAATCAGGAAGTCTTGTATTTGCTCGGCAAAGTCCACATGAAATTGTCGGAGGAAGCTCTCTCAAAGCTTACTGCATTGGATCCCAATTCCGTGTGGGTCCACGAAATTTCCGGCGAAGTGATGGAAAGCATGAAGAATTACGACGGCGCGCTGCTCGAATACAAGAAGGCCGTAGAAGTGGCGCCACAACAAGCCGGCACGCACTACCACTTGGGAAATGCGTACTGGTCGCTGAATATGTGGGACGCTGCGACCGGACAGTTTCGCGCGGAACTCGCAAACGATCCCTCAAACTGCATGGCGCAGTGGAAAATCGGAAACATCATTCTGGAGCAGCACGGAGATTCGGCACAAGCTCTGGCGGAGGTCCAGAAAGCCTTGGACGTTTGTCCCGATCTGATGGCCGCGCGGGTGGACCGCGCCCGCGCGTTAATCAAACTCGATCGTCACGCCGAAGCGGTGAAAGATTTGGAGGCGGCGGTAAAAGCCGATCCGGGAGAGTCTTCCACGCACTTCCTACTGGCGCAAGCGTATCGCGCGCTCGGGCGCACGGAGGACGCGCAAGCGGAAATGAAAGTGTTCAGCAAACTTGAAGAAAGCGCGCGCGCGAAAACCGCAGAGCGAGCGAAAGAGCTTCTGCAGGAAAAAAGCAAAGAACCGTGAGCGCGAAGCTGAAAGTTGTGCCAAGGAATGTACAGTGAATGTCACTTACGCAAAATCCAAGAGAGGGTAGCGGCTTCCCCGATCCGTCATTTCCTCCTTTCTTCTATTTTGGGTTTGCTGGGTCTGGCCTTCCCGATAGCCGCGGCGCAGGCCCGAGCGCCGGGTCAGTCCGCGGACCAGGGCGAAGCCCTGCTCTCGGATGCTAAATCACTTTTCCAACAAAGAAGGTTCGCCGAAGCCGACCGCGCCGTCCGCGGATACCTCAAAGACCATCCGAATTCTGCCGACGGCCACTTTCTGCTCGGACATATTCTTTTCCGCGAGATCCAGGCACAAGCCAAAGAGCTAGAGCCTCAATTCCCGGCTCAGACTCACGGTCCTATGGCCAGCGCGAGAATTGCGGCTTCCACCTCTTCCGAAGCTTCCGTCCCAAAAGATGCGCAGGCATTGGCTAAAGCTTCGCTCGCGGAATTCACCGCCGGCGCAAAATTCCACGATCCCTCCGCTGTCGATCTGAAGGTCGTGGCCTTCGACTACGTTTTGCTGGTGGATTATCCCGACGCCGACAAATGGCTGACGAAAATGCTCGAGTGGGCTCCCAACGATTCCGAGGGCTGGTATTACCTCGGCAGGACGAAGTACAACGAGAACCGTTTCGCCGAAGCCGTCAGCGCCTTCCAACAATGCCTGAAGCTTGATCCGCAAAATGTGAAGGCCGAAGACAATCTCGGCTTGTCATTTGCTGGATTAGGGCGCAACGAAGAAGCGGCCGCAGCTTACCATCGGGCCATCGCCTGGCAAGAGCAGTCTCTTGCAAAAAATCCCGGTCCTTATATTGATCTGGGCAGCCTTCTAATTGATCAGAACCGTCCCCAGGAAGCCATCACGTTTTTTCTTCGAGCGATTGAAATCGCCCCGCGCGAATCGCGTACCCATGAACTTCTCGGCAAGGCCTATACGCGCGTGGGCGATCTTCCCAAAGCGCAGTCGGAATTAGAAAAAGCCATTGAACTCTCTCCACAAGCTCCCAATCTTCATTGCATGGTGGCGCCCGTCTATCGCAAACAGGGGCTCGCCGAAAAAGCCAAAACTGAGTACGAACGCTGCGCCGCGCTCACCGGCACCCACTCGGTCCCCGAAACTCCCCGCCAATGAAGACTTCGCTGCTAAACAAATTCCCTGCGTTGCTGGGACTGCGGCGAGCTTTGCGAAACGACAGTGCGCCCCTATTCGTAACGCAAGGCAACCATGGGATCGACGCGCGTTGCGCGCCGCGCGGGCAAATAACACGCCAGCAGCGCCGAGCCGACCAGAACCACGACGACAGCTGCGGACACGAACGCATCCAGCCGGTTTGTCTCGAACAGCAAATGCTCGATGAGGCGAGTCGCCGGGAAGCACGCGGCGAGGCCAACGATGGCGCCCAGCAACACGGGACGCATCCCTTGCCAGAGCACCAGAGCAAGAATACGGAGCGGCGTGGCTCCCAGGGCTAAGCGTGTTCCGAATTCGGAGGTGCGCTGCGCCACCAGATAAGAGATCACGCCATAAATGCCCATGGCGGCCAGCAGGAGCCCGCTCATCCCGAAGATTATCAACAGGGTGGTCGAGAAACGCTGCTCCACAATCGATCCCGCCACAACCTGGTCCATGGGCGCAAACTCGGGCGCAATCAAAGCGCTATCGAGCTGGCGCAATTGGGCGCGCACGGCAGATGCGAGCTGCAAAGGGTCGCCGCTTGTTCGAAACAGCAGGTTCGAGGTTTCGCATTCATATTGCGTGTAAGGCACATAAATCTGCATGGTTTTGTGGGAAGCGAGACCATACTGAACGACATCGCCAACCACACCGACAATGGTCCAATAGGGCTGCGTCTCGTTAGTGAAGTTGCCGGGCGTCGGAATCTGAATTTTCTGCCCGACCGGCTCCAAGTCTCTAAAAAGTTGAGCCGCGAGGAGTTCGTTGACCAGGATTACGCGGGGATGCGCAGTGTCGTCGGCGTCGTTGAACAGACGCCCTTTCCGCAGCGGAATGCGCAGCGTGGCGAAATAACCGGGGCTCACCACATAGCGATCCGGCATGGGACGCTGACCGGGGAGAAAAGGGCGGTCCTGGACGTTGATTCCTATGGTGTCAAAGTCGCCGGAATCGGGCACGCTGCTGACGATGCCGGCGTTCTGGATGCCGGGCAGCCCGGTGATTCGCGTCAACAGGTCCTTAAAAAATGCTTGTTGTCGGGGAATCGGCGCATCCTGCAAGCGCGGGGGATAGATAAACGTCATCGCGACATGGCCAGGATCAAAACCGGGATTCACGCGCTCGAGGAGGACGAAACTTTTCAACAACAAACCGGCGGACACCAGCAATACCGCCGAGAGGCCCACCTCGACGGCAACCAGAAGCGAGCGCGTCCGCAACTGCGACGAAGAAGGGCCGGTACTGCGCGTTCCTGACTTTAGCGCGTCTGCGAGATCCATAGGCGAAAAATGGAGCGCCGGCGCGGCTCCGAACACGATTCCGGTGAGCAGCGAGAGCAGCGCGGTGAAGAGCAGGGTGTGCAGATCGATGGAAACGCCGGTGAGTTCCGGCAAGACGTCACTTCCCAGGCGCGTCAAAAATCCGACGCTCCAGCGGGCCAGCAGCACGCCAAGGCTGCCGCCGATCACCGCCAGCAGCATGCTTTCGGTCAGCACTTGCCTTGCCAAGCGAGCGCGACTTGCGCCCAGAGCGCCACGAATGGCAATCTCCCGCTGGCGCGCGGTAGAGCGGGCAAGTAGGAGATTGGCTACGTTGGCGCATGCAATGAGCACCACCATCAACACCGCCAGTTGCAAAATGATGAGTGTCCGGCGAACGTTACGTATCAGGTCGTCTTTGACGGTCACCAGGCGCACGCCGCGCCCGCCATCCTCCTGGGGGAAGCGCTTTTGCATGCCGGCAACGAGCACGTTCAGTTCTGCTTGCCCTTGCGAAAGCGACACGCCGAGCTTCAGCAGCCCGATGCCGCGCAAATGTCTCCCTGTGCGGTTCTCAGCGCTATAAGGCTCCACGACGGGCGTGTAGATCTGCGACGGCGGGCGAAAAATCACCGAATTGGGGAGCGACGGCAGCTCCCGGCGCGCCACACCAATAATCACGAAGGGATGCAAATTAAGAGTGACGTTCTTTCCTACAACAGCGGGGTCGCCGTCAAACTTCTGCTGCCAAAAATCGTAGCTCAAGATCACCACGGGCTGCCCGCCGGGTTCAAAATCTTTGGGCACAAAGAAACGGCCAAGCAACGGTGTGGCCTGCATCACCTGGAAATAGCCGTCGCTCACCTGCAATGCCCGAACTCGTTGCGTCTCGCCCCGCCCCGTCATGGTGTGAACATAGCTATCGAAGTTAGCCATGGCGTCGAAGGACTGCGAGGCGCGGCGCCAGTCCTGCAGATCCGTGAAAGAAATCTGATCGCGGTTGCCGGCATGGCCGCCGGTGCCCCACAACAGGATCAGGCGGTCCGTGTTCTTATAGGGGAGTTGGCGCAGCAACACCGCGTTCACCACGCTGAAGATTGAAGTGCAGGGGCCGATGGCCAGCGCCAGCGTGAGGACAGCAACGGCGGTGAAGCCGGGGGATTTGCGGAGCGCTCGTGCAGCAAACCGCAAATCCTGCCAGGAGGTCTCGACAAAAGACTCCCAGCCGCCGGAGCGAATCACCTCCTTGCTTACTTCAAGGGTGCCGCGCTCCAGACGCACGGCGCGAAGCGCTTCCTCACGGCCCGCGCCTTGCTTCATCTTTTCCGCCGCGGCCATGTCCAAGTAGGCGCCCAGTTCCTCGTTCAATTCGCGGTCCACCTGCTTTTTTCGCAACAATGACCGAAGCCCACCAGCAATGTTTCGTAGCAACGACATACCGGTGCCTATTCGTAACGCAAGGCTACTAGGGGATCGACGCGCGTGGCCCGTCGCGCCGGAAGTGATGCCGCAAAGATGGCACAGACGGCCAGAACGAGGGCAGCAATTCCAAGGATCATTGGGTCGTAGCTCTTGACGCCGTAGAGTTGATCCGCCAGGACGCGGCCTCCTGCCAGCGCGGCTGGTACGCCGATAGCCAGTCCCCAGCCGAGTTCGATCAGCACAGCCCTAAGCACTAGGCTGAGGACGTTCCTGCGATTGGCGCCGAGCGCCACGCGAATGCCGATCTCGTTGGTTCTCCGCGCGACGTCGTACGCCGTCACACCATACAAGCCGACGCAGGCCAGGATGAGCGCGAGCGCGCCGAATAGCTCCGTAAGCCTCGCGATGAGCCGTTCTTGATTAAAGTTGCGCGCCACCTGTTCGCCAAAACTCACCATACTGAGAACGATGAGATTTGGATCGACATTGGCGATGGCTTTCCGGACGACAGGCTCAAGATTTTCCGGTTTGCCCGCAGCGTGCAACTCGATAGTGTTTGCCCAGCCATAAAGCTTCGATCCAGGTGCGGTTTGGAGCAGCGGCAAAAAGAACGTGGCGTTAGCACGGTCGCGGGTGTCATAGTATTTCGCATCCTCGACAATGCCAACGACTTCATAATCGCTGCTGCGGCTCTCGTCCCCCATTCCAAAATACTGGCCGATGGGATTTTCGTTCGGGAAGAACCTGTGGGCAAACGTCTCGTTGATGACGGCAACGCGCGGGGCAGTTGGACCGTCGCGTTCGTCGATAACGCGCCCTCGCAGCAGGCGCGTGCCGATAGTCTCAAAGTAGTGCGGTCCGACGCGATCCCAGGAGGGTGCCTTCCAACTATAATCAGGCGGTTTTCCCTGAATGTACACGCGCTCGTTCCAATTGTTACCGCCCAGCGGGCTATAACCGGATAGGCTAGCGCTTAAAACGCCGGGTATTTGCGGGAGCGCCTCCTGAAGCCGATGATAGAGGCCCGAAAGTTTGTCCGGCGTGTAACCACCCAACGACGGGTCGATATTCACAATCAGGCGCCCTTCGGTCACGAAACCAAGGTTCTGGTCTTCCAGGTTACGCAGGCTTTCTGCGACTAGACCCGCTCCAATCAAGAGCACAATCGAGAATGCCACCTGTGCTATGACCAGGGGTTTCTGCAGCATCGAAGAACGATCTCCCACGGAACGACGCGACCCGCGTAGGGCATCGATGGGATTGCACTGCGAAGCCATCCATGCTGGCGCAATCCCGAACACGATCCCCGTAACTAGCGACAGAAGAACGGCGAAACCCAACACAGGCAGGGAAGGCCGGGCGTCAATGGGAACATAGTTGGCCCCACGAAAAGCAAGTAGCAGGATGAGACGTGTCCCGGCATAGGCTACGTAGAGTCCCGCCGCTCCGCCAGCCAGCGCCAGTAGAACGCTTTCCGTAAGCATCTGCCTGATCAACCGCCCTCGCGGCGCGCCCAGGGCCAACCGCACTGCCGCCTGCGAACGCCTGGCCGCCCCGCGCGCCAGCAGCAAGTTGGCAATATTTGCGCAGGCAATTGAGAGCAGCAACGCGGAGAGAGTCACCAGCAATTGCAGGCCTAGGGCATAGTCTGTCTGCATTTTTTCAACACCACGGCCTGCTCGAGTCAAACGGACATGCTGCTGCGCGATATCTTTCCTGTCGCGCTCAGCGATGACCTCCTGGTGGCTATTGAGCCAGGTTTGCAATTCCACGGTGAGCCGAGCTTGAACCTGCTGCGGCGCTGAGTGTGGCTTCAGCCGTCCCATGAGATAGAGCCACTCGACCTGAGCGGAGCGCAATCGGTTATTCGGTTCCCCGACGAGAGGCAGCCAGAAGTCGGGGGGATCGCTACGGAGCGTGTCGCCATAGAATCCCGGCGGAGTCACACCTACGATCGTACAAGGAAAACCGTCGGCGTTGACCATCGCCCCGATGATCGATGGGTCTAATCCGAAGCGCTCCTGCCAAGTGTGATAGTTCATCACCGCCACGGGAGGCGAACTTGGTGAGTCATCCTGCGGCACGAGTAGCCGGCCGGCGAAGGCGCGGATGCCAAACATCGTAAAGTAGTTCCCTGAGACGAACTCAGCTTGGTAAGACTCGGCGGCGCCGCCACGGCGAACGCTCAAATCCGACAGGTAGGACGAGAAGGCCGCGAGTTCGCTGAATTCCGGCGTGTGATCGCGAAGGTGCTCGTAAAGCGGATAAGAATACAGAACAAAACTACCGTCGTTCTGAGTACCGGACATGACGCAACAATTGTTATTGTCACCGAGCCGATAGAGCTGCTTGGGGCTCGCGACGGGCAGCGACCTCAGCATCACGGCATCAATGAGCGTGAAAATCGCCGTGTTCGCACCTATTCCTAGCGCGAGCGTGAGCACAACCGCCGCCGTGAACCCGGGAGATTTGAGCAGCGTACGAACGCCAAAGCGTATGTCCCGCCAGAGTGCTTCGACAAAGGATTCCCAGGCGCCCGAGCGAACGACTTCTCTAGCAGTCTCAACGCTCCCGCGCTCTAAGCGAACAGCGCGAAGCGCTTGCTTGTGGCTCATGCCTTCCTTTATCTTCTCGGCCGCTTCCATCTCCAAGTAACCGCGCAGCTCCTCGTCCAGCTCCCGATCGACCTTCTTCCCTCGCAAAAGGGACTGCAGCCCGGCCGCCAGGTTTCGCAGCAATGACATAGTTTTAGGCACCCCCAAAATTCTGGCGATTACTCGTAACGCAGAGCCACCAAAGGATCGACGCGTGTTGCACGCCGGCTGGGAATATAGCAGGCGAGTAGCGCGACAGCGACTAACGTCAACGCGATGGTCACAAAAGTCAGTGGATCCGTCGCGGCCACGCCATATAGGAGCGATCCTAGATAACGAGTTACGCCGATCGCTGCCGCGATGCCGACAATAGCGCCGAATAGGGTGAGAGCGAGTCCTTGCCGAAGAACGAGCCGGAAGATTTCGCGCCGCTGCGCGCCCAAAGCCGTGCGGATTCCGATTTCACGAGTACGGCGCGCAACTTCATAAGACAGCAGCCCGTAAAGTCCGACACAGGCAAGGATCAGAGCGAGCGCGCCAAAAACGGAGGACAGCTGGGCCACGAGGCGCTCATTGAAGAGCGACCGATCAATGGTTGCGGTTTGGGTCCTAATGTCAAACAAAGGCAGCTTGTCATCGAGGCTGGCGACAACCCGGCGAACTGTGGGAATCAGGGCTTCGGCGTGAGTGGAAGCACGTATCGCGAAATATGCTGGGCCCTCTTGCAGCAGAACGTAAACAGTGGGATCAACGCTTTTTCGCAGATTCTCATATTTGGCATCGCCAACAATGCCCACGATTTCTCTTGCGACCTTTTTGCCGCCGCGAGTGGTGCCTCCGAGGTGAACTCCCATCGGATTTTTGCCTCCAAGGAAGCGCCTGACAAATGTTTGGTTGACGACGGCAACAGCGCGGCCTGACTGGAAATCAGATTTAGAGAAGGTCCTCCCGGCAATCAAAGGAAGGCGCATGGTCTCAAAGAATTCCGCTCCGACTGCGAACATGTCTGTTTGCACCGTCGAGTTCTCTGGCTGGCCTTCGAGGTGAACTCCTGTGGTCCACAGGCCATCGCTCAAAAGGGTGTCCGAAGAATAACTCGCGGAAATCACACCGGGCACGGAGGCAAGGCGGGCCTGCAGTTCACGATAGAGAGTCTGGATTCTCTCCACTTTGTAACCGGCCAGAGCGGGATTAATTCCGAAGAGCAAGACGTTGTGCGGGTCGAATCCAGGATTCACTTTGCGCAGATTGGCGAGCGTGCGTACGAGCAAACCTGCACCGGTAAGCACGACCACCGAAAGAGCAACTTGCGCAACAACCAGGCAACTGCCGAGGCCAATGCGGCGCCCCGTTGCTTTAGCTGCGCCCGCCGAACCCCCGGAGCTATCCTTAAGTGCCGGACCCACGTTGATACGGCTGCCACGAAACGCAGGCGCAAGCCCGAAAAGAATTCCCGTCAGCAGGGTGATGACCACAGCGAACCCCAGCACCCGCGCGTCCGGCCGCGTGTCGATGAACAATGTGGAATAGGCATTCCTGGAAATATAGGCCGCCAGAGCCTGCGCGCTCCAATTGGCAAGGACGATTCCCAGGGCCGCGCCCGCGAAGGAAAGCAACAGGCTCTCCGTGAGGAGTTGCTGGATAATTCTTCCCTTGCGGGCACCGAGGGCCAGGCGCACAGCCATCTCCTTCTCGCGCGCGGTGGCGCGCGCGAGAAGCAGCGCCGCAAGGTTGGCACAGACAATGACGAGGATGATTCCGACTGCGGCGGACAGGATATAAATCGGCTGGTCATAGAACTGGCGGAATCCAACTAGCCCTTTCTGCGCGGGCAAGAGCGCCACTTGCGGATCATTGGCGTCCTTAAACACCGGATTTGCCCCATGTAGCGCTTCATTGCGAAAAACGAGATTCGTTTCAGCCTGGGCTTCCGCAAGAGAAGTTTGCGGCTTCCGTCTTCCAATGATTGCAAGCCACCAGCCTGTCGCTTCGTCCAAACGGCTGCGCTGGTCGCTCCGGGTCGGCTCTAAGGAATCTGCCTGCGAAAGAGGTATCCAAAGATCGTGAGACTTGCCGGGAGTCAGTCTCGTGAACTGCGGATCGATCACGCCCGCAATGGTGAAAGGGGTGCCGTTGAGCCACATGGTCCTACCAATAACGTCTGGCGCCCCGCCAAAGGCGCTTTCCCAGTAACCGTAGCTGAGCACAACTACGGGTGGGGCGCCGCGTCGATCATCGGAGGGTTGGATCGTGCGGCCAAGCGCCGAAGAAACACCCAAGGTCTCAAAGTAATTGCCAGAGACAAGTTCGCCACCGACGATGCTGGCGGCACCGTTGCCACTCAAATCCAGTTGACCGGCATCGGCCATTGCCAGGATGCTGGAGAATGCGTCGGCGTGCGCGACGAGCGCCCTGTACATAGGATAGGAAAAGGAGCAGCTTTGGATCACTCCGGGCACCCACCGGCAGTCTGCGTAACTGCTCGTGCCCAGGTTTTCAGGCTGACTATGAGCTGACCAGCGAAAAACGACTAATTGCTCTGGATGGCGTACAGGAATCGACTGCAGCATTACGGCATTGAGGAGGCTGAAGATGGCGGTGTTCGCGCCGATGCCGAGCGCGAGTGTGAGAACGGCGACGGCAGTGAACCCGGGAGATTTGAGCAGCGTACGAACGCCAAAGCGTACATCCCGCCAGAATGCTTCAACAAAAGACTCCCAGCGGCCAGAACGGACGACTTCCTTGCTAACGTCGAGACTGCCCCGCTCCAGGCGCACGGCGCGAAGCGCTTCCTCACGCCCTATGCCCTGCTTCATCTTTTCCGCCGCTTCCATCTCCAAGTAGCCGCGCAGCTCCTCGTCCAATTCCCGGTCCACCTGCTTCTTGCGAAGCAGCGCTCTAAGCCCGTTCGCTAGGTTTCGTAGCAGTGCCATGATTACTTCTCTGGAGTCTCCGCGCTCTCTGTGCTCTTGGTTTGCGCCTCTCGGCGTTAAGCCTCTCTCTTTCTTGGCAGGTCAAATTGACGGATCATCATTCGTTCTCTTTTTCAATATGTGCCCCCCCTACGATGCCTCCAAAATTCTGGCGATGGCCGCCACTTGCCGGCCCCATTCTCGCGTTTCATTATCGAGCCGCTTTCGCCCCTTGTCCGTCAGAGCGTAATACTTTGCGCGCCGGTTGTTCTCGGTGGGCTTCCATTCGCCCTTGATGAGCCCATCCCTCTGTAACCGCTGAATCGCGAGAAACAACGAGCCCGCATTGAGGTGGAAAACGCCCTTGCTCATTTGCTCGATGCGGACGGAAATCCCGAATCCGTGCATGGGTTCCAAGGCCAGCGTTTTCAGGATGAGCATATCTAGCGTGCCCTGAACGAGATCACTCGGCTTGTCTTGCATAACATTCCTCCCCTTGGCCACCAGGAGGAGAATACGCCTTTCACCTTGGTTGTCAAGAGGAGAGTCAGATTCCTGCTAGGTGCGAACTGTCATCGGCGGTAAGCGAAGAGCAGGCACGGCATTCCCTCGCTAATGCTCGAGATAAAGCTGTGCCCCTACGACGGACTCGAGCAGACTCCCTAAAACTTCTCGATACATCGCCGCAACGGCGAGGAGACCGGTCTAGTCTTTGTTTCTCAGAGCACCAAAAATTGGCAATAGCATCAGAGGGCGGGGCCCTGGTTGTCGATCATTTTTAGAGGCTCGAAGTTGACGCGCAGGTTGGAACCTTCGATCTTGCAATTGAACTCGACACTCTTTTCGTCGGGGCCAATGGTAGGTTCGCCGGAAGCCGTCTTCTTGGGGAAGAAGAAAACGGCGGCGCTGACCTGGCTTTTTTCACCGCGCTCGTAAACGACATGACTGGGGGCGATTTTCTGCTTGGATTTTTTGGGCTCCAGGAAAGAGTTGGCCTGGAAGAATTTTTCATCGTGCCGAACAAAAGGAGTCATGTCCTCGGATTGTATGACGATCTGATACTCTTCCTGCGGCTGGCTTGCGTATTTATCGACATCCACGTCTGTTTTTCCGCCATGCAGGATGGCCCTGCGCGCGGAAGCAGCGCGCATGACCCGGGAAGACGCCCAGTAAACATCCATTTCCAATTCACTGGCTGAAGCCTCGTTTGACCCTTGGGCGCCCGGCATGCCTTTGCCAGAACCAGGAAGCTGCGGATTCTGTGCCTCCTCTTGCGAAACAGCGGGCCACGTGCGTGTAACGGTGGCTTTGCGCGCCCAAGGTGAATCGGTGAAGACCCGCTGGATGTCTTTGTCGTCCCATTGGTCATAGGGCTTGCCTTTCCAGGGGACGGCGGCGGCCCAAGCAAGAGATGAAAAGACCAGAAGAACGAGAAGAAGCTTAATTTTTTTCCGTAAGACGTTTTGCATGGCTGGCCCCCTTTCCTACAACTCACATCATAAAGGGTCCGTCAAAGGGCTGATCCTAGAAATAAGACGCCGAAAGGGTCGCTTGGGTTGCGGAGCGGAATTTGACCAACGAACGAAAACTGTTTTTCCCTTCGGTGATTTCGATCCTCTGGCGCACGGGAATGTTTTGGAAGGATTGGCGCAGGCCACTGGGCCAGTCAATTTGCAGGCGGTCGACTTGCTGCTCGCGACCGAGACCGAGGTGAACAATCCGGGAATTATTGCTGCCGAAACCGTTGCCGCCATTCACCCACTTAAAGACTTTGCGCTTGTCGGCCAGTGCCGAAACTTTAGTGCCGATGGCGTCGCGATTCGAGCGCGTGCCGACCAGCCGAACCTCGAGGGAGTTATTGCCGGAGCCTGAATTGCGGTACAGGCGACTGGTTTCGCGCGTGCCCCAATAAAATCCGCCAAACGAGCCAAAGAGGCTCAGATTGCCGCTGTCGTCGTAGTCGGCGAGCGCTGTGCCATGCAGCATGCCAAAGTGCACGAACCCCGCGGATTCGGCAATGTCCGTGAAGCGGCCTTTGCCGTCGTTGTGGAACAGCGGTTTGGGCTCGGTCCAATCGAGCTCCGGGTTACCGGTGCCGATGGTGATTTCGTCAAAGCCGTCGTTATCGAAGTCGCCGGCTTGCGTGGACATGCCGCCGTACCAGCCCGTAATGCCCACTTCCTCGGTGACGTTGCGGAAAGTTCCGTCCCCGTTATTGCGAAACAGCAATTGGCGTTGCGCGCGGGGAATTGCAGCGCCGCTCATCTTGGCCTCGATCATAGCGTTGACGGTCAAATCTCCGCCGGGGTACGTGCAGACAAAAAGATCGAGGTTGCCGTCATTGTCATAGTCGAGGAAGACCGGCGTATACGCGGCGGCCTGGGTACGGATGCCAGCTGGAACGCTGACATCTTCAAAACGGCCGTTGCCGAGATTGCGGAACAAAAACGGACCGGCATCATAGCTCGTGGCTAGTAAATCCTGCCGGCCATCGCCGTCATAATCGCCCCAGGCCATAGAAATCCAGCGGGCTTTCTGCGCGAGGCCCGCCTGTTCGCCAACTTCGCGAAATTTCCCGTTGCCTTCATTGTGATAGAGGCGGATGCGGTCGCCTCCCTCCGGATCAATGATGCCGGTGGCGACGGCGAGATCGACGCGGCCGTCATGGTCGTAATCCGCCCAAGAGGAGCCGAAGGCATTCACGGGCGCGGCCAGACCAGCGCTATCGGTAACATCGACAAAGCGTTTGCCACTTTCGTTATGGAACAGGAAGAGCCGCCCCCCGCCGCCCCAGCCATTGCTGGTCAGAAAGATGTCCTGGAAACCGTCATTGTCATAGTCAATGAACTGGGAGGCATAACAGCCCAAGCCGACCGGATCGATAAGGCCCGCCTTGGCGGCAACGTCTTCAAAGGTTCCATCGCCGCGGTTGCGAAACAGGCAGAAGGGAGCGCGTTCGGCGCCGGTAAGGATGTCTTCGTGACCATCGTTGTCGAAGTCGCCCCAGGCAGCGCCTCGGCCAAGAGCGAGCCTGCCGGCACCGGCGGCATCCGTGACATCGCGAAACTGAAACGTTGCGGGAGAAGAAGGCGGGGTTTTCAGGCGGAACTCTTTGGGAATCGTGCTCTCCGGCTGGCCGGCGTGAAGGGTGAGCGTGCGAAGCATCCATGAGTAGCGGATCTCGCCCGGTGTATCGCGGCAGGCTTGCAGCGCGTAGGGAATGCCTTCGGCGTAGCGCTCCAGGCGGAGATAGATCGTGGCAATGACGTAGGGAACGACTCCGGGACGCTCCTTGACGGCTGGGATCAGCGTTTTTAGAGCTTCATCGAAGCGCCCCGCAAAAAGAGGATGCTTGGCTTCTTCGTACTGAGCCAAATCGGGGAAGTGGGGCAGTCCAGAATGGGGGCTGTCGTGTTGGAAGTTGAGGAATTTTTCGAGTGGGTCGCGAGCCGGGACCCGGCCAGTGAAAAAGGGAGTCTGCCAGATACCGGCTGCGCCAAGCAAGGCATCGGTGATGAAGTCGCGACGGTTCACGGTTCAAGCATTCCTCACTGTGCGTCTGCCCGGTTTAAGGCCAATGGAATTCTAGCACTGACGAGAATAGGACCTCGAAGGCAGCGGTCTGTCGGCTCTCTGGGCAGTCATAGCTTCGCTGCGCTGTCTGGGGCTTTCGGCGATTCAGGTAAGGGCCTTAGTTTTGCCGGCTTCGCGTGCTCGAAATGGACTCTGGTTCCTTCTGGCCGACCGGGCCGGTTTGCGACATAATGCGCGCGGGCGATGACGGCCAGCAACATGGAAAGAGGAAATCTTGCGCAAGCGATGGTCTTGGCAGCCACCGGCCTGCTCTGTTTAGCGGCTCCGGCCACGGTCGCGCAAACCAAAGACTCGCCTGCCGTATCGACGCAGGGCACCGCGCCCCAGGCACACCTTACCGTCCAGACCAATCTCGTGCTGGTTCCCGTGTTCGTTTACGACCCAGCGCGCATGGCCGAAGCTCCCAAGGAGGAGATGCCGTGCGCTCGCGAGATGGTGGTTACCTTCTTCAAGCTAACGCCCACACAACCCTTTTTGCCCAAGGACTGCGACGTGACGGAAGTTCAAGGACTCACAGCCAAGGATTTTCGCCTCTTTGACGACAGGGTTGAGCAGCAAACTGAGAGTTTCGAGGCCGCTGCCTGGCGAACCGTGGTTCGCGATAATTTCGGATGGCACCTACAAGCCTCCGATACACCGACAGGGATATGGAGTTTGAGCGAACTGAGCGGTCTTAAAAAGGTGCCGTTCGTGACCACGGATTTCCACATCCTGGCGTATGTGCCGCGCGACGCAAAGGGAGGGTGTCACAAAATTCGAGTGGAGGTAGATCGCGCGAATTTGCTTGTTTTCGCCCGCGATGAATATTGCACAGGGCAGTCTCCTTCCGATCCTTTGCTGGGAACCCGTGAGGGAAAGGAGTTGGAACGAATTTTGGCTTCGGATAAGCGCGGAAAGATTCCGCTGTCGCTTCAGGCAGCGACTTTCTACACCGGCGGAGACCGTTCCCGCGTGGACATTTGCCTGCAATTCCCGTGGAATGATCTCTATCGCAACTGGGACCTGTCCAACTGGACGCTGTACGCCAGGATTGGAGTGATGGGCGTGATTCGCAGTAAGGACGGAACGGTTGCAGCGCGCTTCAGCGATCTTCTCTATCCTCCTTACTGGCCTACTTTCGATCAGGGCGGAAGCAAGTATATCGACTGGGAAAAGGGTACAACGGATCTTTCGACAGCTGTCCCGCGATTGCTCACGCCAGGTAGCGCCGGGAAAGTGGCTGTCAGCGACAGCGGCACGGGAAATGGCACCTTAGCCCTGGCCTTCAAGAATGCAGCAGGCGCAAGGAATGCAGTAGGCGAGATTACTCCAGATTACGGTGCCATCAAGACAGCTCTGGACAGTTCTGACCCGTTCTGGCTCCCAACTCGCTACGAAACGCAAGTTGACCTTCCCGCAGGCGATTACGATCTTGAAGTGGTTCTCAACGATGGATGGAATTCCGGCCGCGCTAAGATGCCGCTCACGGTTGAACCCTACGACGGCAAGCAACTGGCGCTGAGCTCGGTGGCTTTGTGCAAGAGCCTGCGGAGCGCAGCCGTCGCCGCCAAAGAGAATGCGCAAGCAAATTTCGCTCCCCAGTACCTTCCGTTGGTCAGCAAAGGCATTTTGTTTAGCCCCGCCGGCGACACAAGCTTCGCTAAAGGCGAACCGCTGTATGCCTACTTCGAAGTCTACGAGCCGCAGCTTACGGAAAATGCGGCCGCGCCCATGTCGCTGCATATGAGAGTTGTCGATTCAAATGCAGGCAACATCAAAGAGAATTTCGCGCCCATCGACGCCGCCCCCTACCAACGGCCGGAGAGTTCCGTGCTGCGTATCGGGCGGAAGGTGCCGATCGATCAGCTTCCGGCGGGAAATTACCGGCTCGAAGTGCAAGCTACCGGATCAAATGGAAGCACCCCGTGGCGGTCGGCAAATTTCGAAGTCAAATGAACCAAGGGCCTATGAGGTAGAGTGGGAGCCGGAGAGGGCGGCACAGCGATCGTATTCGGCTTTGGCTTTATCAGCGAGTCCCCGCTGGCGATAAACAGCAGCAAGCAGGCAATGAAGATTGGGAACTTGCGGCGAAAGCTCAACCGCTTTCTCCAGTTCCACCTGCGCATCGGCTAGCCGGTGCAGCAGAGAGTAAGCTTTTCCGAGCTCTTCGTGCGCTTTGGATACGTTTGGAGAAATAGCAATGGACTGCACGAGGTAGGGCACGGCTTTTTCCGGTTGATTTTGGCTCAGGTAAAGGTGCGCGAGCTCAATGAACGGCTCGGGATTTCTGGCAGAGCTTTCCGTTTGCCAAGCGATAGCATTCTCGAAGGCTTGGGTGGCTTCCTCGGGCCGTTGGAGGCCCTCATAGGACAAGCCCACGTTGTTTTCCGCCTGAACGTTGTGCGGTTCGAGTTTTAAGCACTGCTCAAAAGCCTCAATCGCCTCGCGAAACTGGCCAGAACTATATTTCATCCGACCCAGGTAATACCAGGCTTGCGGATCGCGGGGGTCCGCTTGGAGCGAGCGCGTCAGCCAACGGTCGGCGTCCCCGTTTTCTTTGAGCAGGAGGTAATCGAGGGCAACGATCTTCAGGTCGAATGCGCTAGGAACGTGATATTTTGCTCCGGCGGTAAACTCCGCAAGCGACTCCTTTGCTTTCGCATCGCGAAACTCCGCAACCGCGCCGCTCGCGTCGCCGCTATAGAGCAAATTTTCGCCTCGCCCTTTCCCGGCTTCGAGCCATTTCGCCTGGACTTCCCGGAACAGGATGAAACCCAGCAAAAAATGCGCCTCCGCAGAGTCGGCGTGCGCACGCAAAAAGTCTCTTGTGGCGGATTCCGCTTCGCTCAGCTTGCCTTCCTGCAGGAAAGACCGGGCTCGAGCAAGCGCGGGATCGGGCGCGAGCGGCTCGTCAGGCTTGACAGTGTTTTTGGAAGCTGCGGAACTGAGGCTCGCCTGAGCTGCGCCGGCCGCCGTCGCGGGAGACGGGCCTCGCTGGGTTTTGTCCGGGGAGCTTTGCGCTCTGGCGGCTGCATCATAGGAGAAACAGAGAAAGCACAACAGGCAGGACCGGGAAAGAGAGGCGCCAATCTTCGAGCCCCTGCGAGGCACTGTGCGGGAGCATAGGAAGGAAGGAACGCGCGCAGGAAGTCTGCCGAGACCCACGTCAAAGCGCATAGAAGACACCGCAAAATCCCCTTGGCAATTATAAGGCAAGACCCCACCAACACCCACCCACTGTTGTAAGACACTGAAAAAAAATGGGTTACAAATTGGGAAGTACATAAGTGCAAGAAAACAAAAGAGAGTGGGAAGTGGTGAGTGGTTAGTCGGGAGAGAGAAGAAACAGGAGCAAAGAAGGGAGTGGTAGCGCGCTGAGAGGCTTGGCGAGCTTGCAGTCGAGAGTTTACAACTCATGATAAGCCATTTTTCCTATCTTGTTAAATCTGTCTAAGCCACGCAGGCGGTTAAAGCGCAGGACCGGACTGATCCACCATTTCCAGCGGCGTGAAACTCACGCGCACCGTGGAGTCCGCAATCTTGCAGGAGAATTGCACTTCCTTGTCGTCGACGGAAACTGTGGGAGTGCCTGAAGAAGTAGTCTTGGGAAAGAAAAAGATGGCGTCCTGAACCCTTCCCTTCGTGTTTTTTTCATAGACGACATGGGTGGGCGAAATCTTATCTTTACTCTTTTTTGTTTGAAGAAACGCATTGTCCTGGAAGAACTTTTCGTCATGCTGCGCAAAAGGGGTCATGTCCTCCATGCGCAGGACAATCTGATACTCGCTCTGGGGCTGGGCGGCGTACTTGTCAACGTCTACCGGCTGGCCGTGCAGAACGGCCTCGCGCGCGGTGGCGGCGCGAATCACTCGCGAGGACTGCCAGAAAATCTGAACATTCAGGTCCCTCCACGTTTCCTCCCCGGCCCGCACAGGAGTAGTTGCAGCACCTCCGGCCTGGCCCACTGGGCCTCCAGGCGATGCTTGTCTGACGCCCCCGTTGATCTTTGGTTCGCCGGGAACGTCTTTTTCTGAAACTGGAAGCCATGAACGGTGAATCGTAGTTACCCGCACCCACGGTGAATCGGTGAGGATAGATTGAAGCTCCTTTTCGCTCCATTCTTGATACGACTTGGTCTTCCAAGGCTTGGCTCCAGCTGAAAGGAGGGCAGCCCCAAGAAGCAAAGCAAGGACCAGACCCAAGTGCCTTGAGAAACTTTTCGAATCGACGAAATTAGTACGAAGCTTCATTGCCCCTCCAAAAGGCAAAGCCAAGGCCCAGGGGGCCCTGGCTTTCGAATGCCTGTGAAACCAAAGTTTAGAGCTTTCTTGCCCTGAGGGAATCAGAAGTTTAGCTTGAAGGACGCTTGCCCCACCCGTGGGCCGTTGCCCTGGCAGGGAACTCCTGGCTGGGTGTTCAGACCAAAGTTCGAATCGCCTACATTCGTATCCACGCAAGCGCCGGGGAGCATGCGGTTGAACACATTAAAGAATTCTATACCCAATTCACCGCTATATCGCTCGCCAAAGAAAAACTTCTTGGAGAGCGACATGTCTTCATCAAAGTACGGCGGGAATCGCAGGTCATTATAGAGTGGGGCCGCGTTTCCAATTGTCCAAGCCCCGGGGAATGTGAATTTGTTGGGGTTAAATGCCGCGAATGTTCCTGCGGCGCAGGGCATAGAAGTGCAAGGATGATAGTTTGCGGCTGACCAATTCACATCGAACCCGCCTGCGCTAACGAAGTTGGGTGGGTTGCCCTGCGGAGTATAGGCTAGGGGCGTGCAGTTAAAAGTGCCATTACACGAGGTAATGTTGAATGGCGTACCGCTCCAGTACCAGTTGACCATGGAAAGCTTCCAGCCGCCAGCCACATTCCTCATAAGCGTGCCCCCCTTATTCAGGAACTTTCCCCCGGGGCCAAGAGGCAATTCATAACTCCCGGCCATGGTAAGCACGTGAGTCTGGTCACTATTGCCTACAGACCATTCTGCTGCCTGATTTGCCGGATTGAGACCTTTGGTATTGAAGGTGGAAAAACCGCTGTTCGTATTCGACAAGTACCTCGACAGGGTGTAAGAGACCAGGAAGGTCAGTCCGCTACCCGTGCGTTTCTGGAAACTCATCTGAAGCGCGTTGTACTTGTCAGCGCCGTTCGTTTCGAAGTTGTTCCTGATGCCGCGGAACATGGGGAAAGGCAGAAAACCTCGTAACGCCAAGCCGTTTCCGCCGTAATCACACCCAAAATTCGCGTAGGGAGCGTAATATGGACCGCCTGAGAAGCCCGAGAAAGGAGAGCCGGCTGGGCATCCTCCTGGAGCGATCGTGGTCTGGCCAAAACCTGCCGACTGATAGAGCGTCTGGGCTGCCGCGCTGGTCCACGCCTGCCCGAGAACGCACTGCTGGTAGAAAACTTCGCTGGGACCTTGTGTGCACGTATTTTGGACGAAGCTGTAATTGAGTGCGTTGGTCGGGTTTACAGCCGAGGGAAGGTGCAGATCGTGCGTATGCACGCCCGAAACGGACAGAAACATATTCCAAGGCAGTTCCCTTTGAATGCCGACTGTAAATAGCTCGTCGTAGCCCTGTTTTACGTGCCTTACCATCTGGTGGGGGAACTGGGTGTCCAGGAAGCCTGGCGTAAGGGGAGGCGCCGAGGGCGCAACCAGTGGATTGCCATCCCACTGTCCATAGCCGGGAACCTGATTTGGAAGTGCGTCAAACCCGACGGTGCCAAGCAAGTTGTTTCCGTAGTTTACAGCCGTTTTGTTGACGCCGTACTCAAAAGCACCAGTGTCCAGCCAGTACCAGGAGAGGCCTCCCAGGACGACCGTTTTGGGCGTCAGTTGGTAGGTGAACCCGGCACGTGGACTGAAATGGGTCCAGATCATGTCCATGTGGCTCCAGCCAACACAGAGCGTGCATTTCGAGCTGGTCGTGCCCAATTCCGTCATGCCGCCCAAGAGAGGCTGACCTGTCTTTGTGCTAATTGCAGAGGTGTTGGGAACACTGGCATCGAAGAATGAGAGCTGGTTGTACTTGTTGTCATTGGTGAAGGGAAACGCCAAGTCCCAGCGGGCTCCCCAGTTTAGCGTGAACTTCGGTGTGATCTTCGTATCGTCTTGGAAATAGGGGGCGACGTAGGTATTGCTCAGTCGCGTGTCGCCCGCGAACTGGCGGTTGGCGGAGTCCGCGTTGCCCAACAGGAAACTGGCAAATCCATTGCCAGTGTTCGTACCGGGAGAGGTTCCAAAAGTGGTCGGTTCATTGGGATCGGCGGTAGTTTCCGAATCAAAGCTGAAATTCCCAGCACACTGCTGGCATTCATAGTCCCGCTGCCACGTTTTGCGAATGTCCACGCCAAAATTGATGGTGTGCTTGCCATGTTGCCACAGCCAGTTGTTCATGATGGAGATACCATACTTATGATTGATCGAGTATTGCCAGCCGCCCGTGCCCCAGCTAATGGGTTCCCAAGGACCGCCTCCAAAATTAATCCCAGGCAGGAAAGATCCGCCATAGGGACCAGGCTGAGTGGCATTAAATGAGCCGCTGGGAGGGGGAGGAGCCGTCTGGTAAAAGTCGTTGTTTTGGTGGACCCAAAGCACTCCCGCAGTCATGACCAGGCTCGGCGAAATAGCATAGGAGTACCTTGGCTCTAGTCCATAAGCAGGCTCGTAGTTCCAGGTCTGATTGTTCAATGTACTGGTAGTCCAGCCTGCGGGAAGGTAGTGATACTGTCTCCAATAGAGGAAATGAAGAGCCTGTTTCGTGGTGAGATTATGATCGATGTTGAACATCCAATCTTTATCTGTCTGTACCGGAACGTAGGAGGGACTGAAGTTGAGCCTTTCCGATCCCGGTGTCGAGAATGGAACTGTGGGTTTCGGGATGAGACCCAATAGAGCCTTAGAGTTGGCGCTGAAGCAGCTGGTCGGGATTTTATTTCCGGTCCACTGTGTTCCCGGGCTGCCAGGTCCTGTAGAAGGGACTACACATCCCGACGGGATGAGGGAAGGGCTGGACGCCCAAGCAATGGGAACAAAAATAGGGATCGGCGTGCCGGTGCTCGGGTTGACTAACGCGCTGAAGTCACCGCCAACTTCGGCTGGAGTGGGAAGTGTTACAGGGCTCTGTCCCAGACCGAACCGGTATTTGTCTATGCTGAAGAACCAGAACGTTTTGTTTCGCCCGTTATAGATTTTGGGGAGAGTCACGGGGCCACCGAGAGAAAAGCCCCAGTCATTTTGAATGTTCGGGCAGGCTTCGCCCACGACGCCAACGCAGTTCGGATTTATGTCATTGAAAGCGCCTGCGGCACCCATATACTTATCATCCCTGTAAAAGAAAAACGCATTGCCGTGAAACGCGTTGGTGCCGGATTTCGTGTTGTACTGCTCGACGCCCTGGCCCAAACCGTATTGCGCAGAAAATGTGCCGGTCAGTATATCCACATCCTTGATGGAGTCGTAGGGAGGCTGATTCCAACTTGTAAAACCAGCCGTCTCTGAGAAGGCCTCCGGGACGCCATTGAACATGACTTCCGTTTGTTCGTCCACGCCGCCATTGATGCGGTGGCTGAACGCGCTACCGGTAACGCCGGGCACTAAAAAGATGAAACTGTCAATCTGGCGAAAATCTCCGCTGATCAGGTTTGGCAGGTCTTGCTGGAGCGCTTGGGTGATGGTCGTGCCGATCTCCGGTTGCTCTGTTTGGAGCGCAACGGCAGGCGCTGTGACCTCAACAGTTTCCGTGACAGTACCCGGAGTCAACGTGGCATTGGCAGTCCCAGTCTCCCCGCCTGTTACCACGACATTTTTGCTCACGTAGGCATTGAACCCGGTCTTTTCCACTTTTACTGTATAAGTCCCGGGAATAAGGTCCGTGACCAGGTACGTGCCAGCCGAAGTGGTCATAGTCGTCTTCGACACATTAGTGTCCACGTTTGTCACTGTGACCTTGGCATCGGGAATTGCCGCACCGGCTTGGTCCGTCACTGTGCCGTTTATTCTAGTTACGGCTTGGGCGCACAAACTGGATGGCGTCAAAAAGACCAAGAGGGCTGCTGCCAGACACAGTGGCAGCCAAGGTTGCCGCGTTTTACCGAGAAAACTATGGGAAGGACCACTCAAACCGATCATATCCGCCCCCTTCAAGTTTAAGTCGCTGTAAGCGACGGGATGGACACCCCTCGCGGTATCCCCAAACGTTGGCGCGAGTCTTGAATGGACAAGGTTAGGAGTCAATGCCCCGGTGTGTCATCTTCACATTCCCACGTAATTAACTGAAAAGAGTGGAGATGTGCTGAAATATTCCCGCGGCGAAGTAACAGCTACACGGGAGTTACAAATGGCGTTGGGAACAGCGAGACTCAGGGTTCAGCGGGTTACGGTGCCTTTCCCTTCCACAATTTGGACGAGGCAGTCGACGCATGGGAGCGCGACTTCCTCGCGAAGGCCGCTGGGCCAGAGGATTTCAACCTTGTCGACTTTGGAGGCGGAGCCAAGGCCGAAGTGAAGGCGGAGGTCGGAGGTGGAAGCGTAGCTGCCACCGCTAAAGACGTCGGCGCGCTGGCGGACGCCGCCAGCGGTGAGAAAAACTTTGGCGCCGATGGCGTCGCGAGAGGAATGAAAGGGCACGTCGACCGGAAGGGAGAGGGGCTGGCCGCGGTCGGCAGGCGCTGAAGAAGAAGCCGCGGGGCTAACGGCCTGCGCTACAGAAGAAGAGCGGTCAGGCAGGAGTGTGTGTCCTACCAGTTTCAAAGTGATCCAATGGTTGGCATTGTGGACAACATTGCGAAGGAGCGTGGGTGTGGAGTCGAGGTTGTTGAGGACGACGTCGATGTGACCGTCGTTGAAGAGGTCGCCGAAGGCGGCGCCACGGCCGCAGACGACCGAGGCGAGGCCGCTGCCGGTGGCGGGGGGCACTTCCTGGAACTTGGCGCCGTTGAGATTGCGAAAGAGCTGCGGCCGCTGCCTCCAAGTCGTGCCCCAATCGCGCTGGTCGGCGATGGGATAGACATGGCCGTTGGCGATGAAGAGGTCGAGAATTCCGTCGTTGCCGAAATCGAGAAACCCGGTGCCCCAGCCGAGAAACGGGATGGTGGGGCTGCCGAGGCCGACTTTGAAAGAAACGTCGGTGAAGCTCGAGTCGCCATCGTTGCGATAAAGAGTTTTGTAGTCGTCGGAGAACGTGGTGATAAAGAGATCCAGACGGCCGTCCCGATTGTAGTCGCCGAGGGCAATGCCCATGGATGCCTGTGCGCGACCTTCTTCGTTGAGTGCAAAGCCGCTCATGTAACTGATGTCCTCGAAAGTGCCGTCATGACGATTGCGATAGAGATAGTTGGGCGTGGAGTCGTTCGCGACGATGAGGTCGGGCCAGCCGTCGTCGTCGATGTCGGCGAAAACAGACGCGAAGCCGTAGCGACCCTCACGATCGGAAACGCCAGCTTTGACGCTGACATCGGTGAAGGTGCCGTCACCGTTGTTGTGAAAGAGATGGTCGCCCTCGCCGAGCAGCCCTAGGGGGCCGCAGAAAACGTTGACGCCGCGGTATTGGCACGCGCCTTCGGGCACGCCGCCCTTCCCTGCCAGAATGGGATGGTCGAGATCGTAGTGGACATAACCGGGAACAAAGAGATCGAGCCAGCCGTCGCGGTCATAGTCGCCCCAGGTTGCGCCAGTAGACCAGCCGCCGAGAGTGACGCCGGCTTTTTCGGCAACATCGATAAAGGTGCCGTCGTGATTGTTGTGGTAGAGGCGGTTTTTGCCGTAGTTGGAGACGTAAATGTCGGGCCAGCCGTCGTTATCGTAGTCGGCCACGGCGACGCCAAAGCCCCAGCGGTCGTTGGAGACGCCGGCCTTATCGGTGACGTCGGTGAAGGTGCCGTCGTGATTGTTGTGGAAGAGCATGGCGTGAGGGGCGGGCTCTGCGCCCTTCACGGCGGCAACGGTGGAACCGTTGAGGAGATAGACGTCGAGCCAGCCGTCGTTGTCGTAATCAAGAAAAGCGACGCCGGAGCCGGGCGCTTCGATGATGGTGGATTTTTCGGGGGAGCCGGAGTGATGGTGAAACTTGTCGAGACCGACTTGATGCGTGACGTCAGTGAAGATGACCGGAGCGTCGTCGACGAAGCCGCCCGCGGTGATGGGGCGGGAGTGGGAATCTTTGATGGGAGCGTGAATGCCGCCAGTGGCCATGCCGGAGGGGCGAGGGAGCGGGACATTTTGCGACTGATCCGAGCCTGACGAGGATTGCTGGCTGAGAGCACGTTGCGTGAGGGCCAAAACAGCGAGAAGCAGCAGAGCCAAGAGAAACTGTAGCGGGGAGCGGCGAAACGCAGGAAGGAAGCTCATTTTGCTGCGGTTCCGGATGGCGGCTCATCCACTTGGAGAATTTGATCGGGGCGCACGTTCTTCAGAGTTTGCTGGATGCCACTGGGCCAGCGAATTTCGATGGATTGGGCGAACGATTCGGAGCCGAGACCGATGTGGACGCGCTTGTCGCTTGAGGATAAGTAGCTGCCGGCGGTGGAAACGGTGGCGCACTGCTGGCCTTTGGCGGTGACGAGTTTGACTTCGGCGCCGATCGCGTCGCGATTGCTTTTGTGGCCCACGAGTTTCAGCGTGAGCCAGTGATTTTGCGCAGGAGTTTCGTTGTGCAGGATGTGAGCCGGGCCGTCGTTGGTGGAGACGACGGCGTCGAGACGGCCGTCGTTGTCGATGTCGCCGACAGCCATGCCGCGCCCGAGCCACGGTTGACTAAAGACGTCGCCGGAAGCGGAAGAAACGTCGAGAAACTCTTTGCCGGTGTTGCGGAGCAAGAGCATGGGCTCGCGGTAGTGGAGATTGGGATAGCTGAGCTCCACGGTGTCGAGGTCGTGGCCCTGAGCGATGAGAAGATCCTTCCAGCCGTCGTTGTCGTAGTCGAGGAAGCGAACGCCCCACCCAGAGTGAGCCATGGTGAGGCGAGCGACACCTGACGTGAAACTGGAATAAGTGAAAGTGGAATCGCGATTGTTTAGATAGAGTGCGTAACGCTGATTGGCGAGATCGGTGATGACCAAGTCGGGCCAGCCGTCGTTGTTGTAGTCGGCGAAATCGACGCCCATGCCAGCGTAGGTGCGGCCGTCGCCGTCCACCGCGACTTCGGAGACGAGCCCCGTTTCTTCGAAGGTGCCATCACCCTTGTTGTGATCCAGGAATTCAACCATAGAGTCGTTGGCGACGAAGAGATCGATGTGGCCGTCGCGGTCGTAATCAGCGAGAGCGATGCCCAGGCCTTTGCCCGGTTTTGAGAGGCCGATTTTTTGCGAAACTTCGGTGAAGTGCCCCTTGCCATCGTTGTGATAGACGAGAGGAGAAATGGGCTGAAAAACATCCGGATGACAGTAGGCGCGGTAGCCTTCCTTGTGCTCGCCGCACCAAATGTCGTCGAAATCCCACTGAAGGTAGCGGAGGACAACGAGGTCGAGCAGGCCGTCGTTGTCTAAGTCAACCCAAGCGGCGCTGGTCGACCAACCGGAGCCGGCAACGCCGGCTTTTTCGGCCACGTCAGTGAAGGTGCCGTCGCCATTGTTGTGGTAGAGCTTGTTGCCGCCGTACGCGGTGACGTAAAGATCTTCGAAGCCGTCATTATCGTAATCGCCGACCGCGACGCCCATGCCGTAACCAACACCTTGCAGGCCGGCTTTTTCGGTCACGTCTTCGAAAGTGCCATCGGCTTTTTGGTGGTAAAGGCGATTCCAGTAACTAGGGCCGGTCTTCTGCGGGATAGTGCCCTTGGGAGTAGGGTCCTGGAGGGGCGCGCCATTCACCAAGAAAATGTCGAGGCGGCCGTCGTTGTCGTAGTCGAAAAGCGCGACGCCGCCACCCATGGTTTCGAGCAAGTAGTGCCTGGGCGTATGCGAAGAGAGGTAATCGAAGTGGACGGCGAGGGAGGATGTAACGTCAGTGAATTTGCCTGGCAATGGCTTTTCTGAACCCGCGACGGGCCCGGTCTGGCGGGCAACGGAAACTCCGATAAAAACCACAACCAAGGAAAGGCCCAAGAGAGCACGCATATTTGATTGATATTACAGCATGACAGTCGGACGGGCTGCGTCAAGGGCCGGTTGAAAGTGGTTCTGGAAAGGGAATGACGGCAGCTATCTTTTGGAGATAGAACAACTTCGGTGGGAAGGTTCAAATGACACCGAGGTGGATTGACAGCGGGAAAGAGTCTCGAGAAGAGTGCTCCGTGTGACGCAGACGAGTTGGTGTGCCCTGATGGAAGACCACACCAGCCGCGAAATTCCAGCAACTTTAACTGGCATACGTCGGGGCACGTTTGGAGGGAACGATGGGACCAGCGCGTAGGATTCTAATTGCGGCTTTATTGGCTTGCTCCATTTTCGGTATTGGGACTTCCGGGCAGACGACAGATAAGCCCGATCCAAATAAGCAGGCCCAGGACAAGCCTGATTTGAGCAAGGAACCAACGCTTTACGTCGTCGGTTACGCGCACCTGGACACGGAATGGCGCTGGGAATATCCGCAGGTCATCAACGAATACCTGCGCAAGACCATGGACCAGAACTTTGCCTTGTTCGAGAAGTACCCGCACTATGTTTTTAATTTCAGCGGGGCCAACCGCTACCGCTTGATGAAGGAGTATTACCCAGCCGAATTTGCCAAGCTGACCGAATACGTTCATGCTGGCCGATGGTTTCCGGCGGGCTCGTCGATGGAAGAAGGAGACGTAAATGCGCCAAACGCCGAGGCGATTATCCGGCAGATTCTCTATGGGAATGAATGGTTTCGCAAAGAGTTCGGCAAAGCCAGCGCGGAATATATGCTGCCCGACTGTTTCGGATTTCCCGCTTCCCTCCCGACGATCCTGGCGCATTCAGGAGTAAAGGGCTTCTCAACGCAGAAACTCACGTGGGGCTCTTCGGCCGATGCAGGAGGGCCAGAATCAATTGAGAAAACGCCGGAAGGAACACCATTCGACGTGGGCGTCTGGGTGGGGCCAGATGGAGAGAGCGTGTTGGCGGGACTCAATCCGGGGAGTTACAGCGGGGGAATCTACACGGATCTCAGCAAGCCTCTGCCTGAGGGGCCTCCCAACCCGCAACTGAAGGAAGTCCAAACGAAGCTTCAGGCGCTGCGAGAGAGATTGCTGAATGCGCGGCGAAGCGGGCACGCTCCCAACCAAAAGGACGTCGACGAATTCATAAATCTGCGGGACGAACGAGAGGGGCTCTCCAAAGTAGAACAAGACCAGGAACAAGAGCGATATCAGAACGACTGGGCGGCGCGAGTGGAGCACAACGGCAAAGTGAGCGGGGTATATACGGATTACCACTATTATGGGACGGGGGATGTGGGTGGATCGCCAGATGAGGATTCCGTGAAGCGGCTGGAGGCCATCGTTACCAAAGGCACAGCCAGCTTCCCGCCCGAGGAGGAGGCCTCCTTTTTCCGCGGGCAGTCCCATCCCGAGTGGCCGGAGGTGAAAGTGGGCGACGGACCGGTACACGTGATCTCGTCCGAAGCCGACCAGATGTTTTTGGACATCACTCCTGCGGAAGCCAGAGGGTTGCCGCGGTACACGGGCGAGATGGAATTGACCAACCATTCAGCGGGCTCGCTCACGTCGCAGGCGTACCAAAAGCGCTGGTTGCGTAAAGAAGAATTGCTCGCCGACGCCGCGGAGAAAGCTTCGGTCGTGGCGGAATGGCTGGGGGCACGGGCGTATCCGCAGGAGCGATTGAACAACGCGTGGACGCTGGTGATGGGTGGGCATTTTCACGACATCGCCGCTGGAACCGCTACGCCGAAAAGCTATGAGTTCGCGTGGAATGATGACGTCATCGCGATGAATCAGTTTGCTGGGGTGCTGACCAACGCCACGGAAGGCGTTGCTGCGGCTCTGAATACGGAAGTCAAAGGCGTTCCGGTGGTGGTCTTCAATCCTCTCAACATTGCGCGAGAAGATGTAGTGGAAGCCAGCGTGGAATTCCCCGGCGGAATGCCGAAAGCGGCTCACATAACCGGTCCCGGCGGCAAGGAAGCTCCAGCACAGATTTCACGTGGAAAGGTTCTCTTTCTTGCGGATGTCCCGCCGACAGGCTACTCGGTCTACGACGTACAGCCGGGCGAGGCAGCCGGCGATACCGCAACGCTGAAAGTCTCCAACGACTCCCTCGAAAACCAGTATTACCGCGTAACACTGAATGCAGACGGAGACGTCGCAAGCATCTTCGACAAATCGCTCGGCAAAGAACTGCTCGCCGGGCCGGTGCGGCTGGCGATTTCCTACGACAATCCCGGGCAGTGGCCGGCGTGGAACATGGACTGGGATCAGGAGCAAGCAGTGCCCAAAGAATATGTGAGCGGGCCGGCAAAAGTTCGCGTTGTGGAGAATGGGCCCGTGCGTGTGGCGTTGGAAGTCGCACGCGAGACTGCTAGCTCGGCGTTTGTCGAGACGATCCGGCTATCCGCAGGGGACGCCGGCAAGCGCGTGGAGTTCGGCAACGTGATCGACTGGAATACGAAAGAGTCCAATCTGAAAGCGACATTTCCGTTGACGGCATCAAATCGCATGGCGACCTATAACTGGGACATCGGCACCATCCGGAGGCCCACGGCTGAGCCAAAAAAGTTCGAAGTGCCGTCGCACCAGTGGATCGATCTGACCGACATGAGCGGCGAATTTGGCGCCACCATCCTCACGGATTGCAAGAACGGGTCCGACAAACCGAACGATCACACCATCCGGCTCACGCTGATCCGTACACCAGGCACAGCCGGCGGATACCACGATCAGGGCACCCAGGACCTCGGCCACCATGAATTCGTTTTTGGCATCACCGGACATGCCCAGAGTTGGCGCGACGGGCAAACCGACTGGCAGGGACAGCGGCTAAACGATCCGCTGATTGCGTTCGAAACTTCGAAGCACTCGGGCGCGCTGGGCCAGGAATTTTCTTTACTGAAAGTGAGCAATCCACGCATTCGGGTTTTGGCGCTTAAGAAAGCGGAGCAAAGCGACGAGATCATTGTTCGAATGGTGGAGTTGGACGGCAAGCCGCAGGAGAACCTCCGGGTGTCGTTTGTCGCCCCGGTCACAACTGCGCGCGAGGTGAACGGCCAAGAGCAGCCAGCGGGGCCAGCAACTGTAACTGATGGCGTACTGGTAACTTCGTTCTCCGCGTATCAGCCGCGAACCTTCGCCATTAAGCTCGCCGCGGCACCCACAAAGGTCAACAGCGTACGTTCTACCCCGGTAAAGCTCCGCTACGACCTCGCAGCGGCTAGCAACGATGGGACGAAATCGACGCAGGGATTTGACGGCAAAGGCAATACGCTGCCGGCAGAGATGCTGCCTTCGCAAATTCAATTCGATGGTGTGGAATTCGAACTCGCTCCGGCAAAGACGAGCGTCCCCAGCGCGCTTGTAGCAAAGGGCCAGACGATTGAGCTTCCTTCTGGCCCGTATAACCGGCTTTACCTGCTCGCCGCTTCCATTGATGGCGACCAGAAAGCCACATTTGAAGCAGGCCGCAAGCGCGTCGAGCTGAACATTCAAGACTGGGGCGGATTCATCGGCCAGTGGGACGACCGGCAGTGGACCGCAAAAGAAGTAACCATTCCCGCGAGCGGAAACCGGCCAGCCCGAACGCAGCGCGATGATTATGCGGAGATGACGGGCATCAAGCCGGGATACATCAAGCGCGCGGATTTGGCATGGTACTGCTCGCATCATCACAACGCGACGGGCGAAAACGTGGCCTATTCTTATTCGTACTTGTTCGGCTATTCCATCGATTTAGAACCCGGGACAAAAACCATCAAGCTGCCGAACGACCCCAAGATCCGCATTCTGGCAATGTCCCTAGCGGAGGAAAATCCAAGCGTCAAGCCAGTGCAGCCTCTGTACGACGTTCTTCCTCCAGCGGCGGCGGGCGACAAAGATTTTCTGCTTTCTAGCTCGACCACAAGCCTCTCCATCACCCAGGGGCGAAGCGCAACGCTAGGGGTGGGTGTGACTCCTCGGAATGCGTTCGACAGCAGCGTAAGCCTGGCGGCGACAGGACTACCTGCCGGAGTAACGGCAAGTTTTGCTCCACCCAACGGCTTTGGAGCGAGCACGCTCACGCTGAAGGCAGACAGTTCGGCACGCGCGGGGAATGCTCCAGTCACTATCACGGCAACGTCTGGCGGCTTGTCGCACAACCTCCCCCTGCTTTTGAAAGTGGTTGCGGTGAAAACGGCAACTGTGGCGGTCGATCTCGCGTCGGCCTACAACGTAACAGGCATCTACACCGATGGCTCCACATTCGACGAGATGTCCAGCCTTGATGGCGGCGGATTCGCGTTTCCCGAACAGTCCGTCGGCGCTACGCAAGAATGGGACGGCGTTTTATTTCGGCTTGGGCCGGCCAATGCGCCGGACGCAGTCAGCGGAAAGACGGTTGACCTGCCGTCTGGCAAGTTTGGCACTCTGAAGGTTCTAGCGACCGGCGTGGAAGGCAGCCAGAAGTCGCAAGCGTTCACCGTCGCGTATGCGGATGGAACTTCTTCTACTTTCACGCAGAGCTTGAGCGATTGGTACTCAGCGGGAAACTTTAGCGGAGAATCTACGGCCGTGACTGTTCCTTATCGCCTGAGCGCCGACGGAGAAACTGACGACGGGACGTTTCATATCTTTGGCTATTCGTTCGATCTAGACAATGGAAAGACAGTGCGAAACATCAGCTTGCCGAACAACCGCAATGTCGTGGTGCTTGCCATGACTCTCATACCTTGAGGTGATCTCACAGACAGACCTCAGGTCAGCAGGAGGGAAGGTGCAGGAGTTGAATTAGAAAGACGGGCGGCCTAAGAGACCATTTCAGAACTTAGCCTTAGACGCAAAATATTTATCAATTCATCCGCGAGTGCCTCACGTGCTATCTCCTCGATAAACGTGAAGCGGAGTGTGTGGGCATGGTCGGGTCAGCAAGACCAAAACAGAATCTCGAGAAAATAGTCTGCCATTGCTGCCGATTGTTCGAGAGGCTTTGGAAACCCACAAGGCGCGAAACGGATACAACGAGTGGGTCTTCCACGGCGAGACAGGCAACCGCTACGATGGATAATTTCAATGCTCGGGTAATCCGCCCAGCTTTAAGCGCTGCAGGGGTGGCGTGGTACGGATGGCATGCGCTGCGGCGTGGGTTGGCCTCGAACCTCGTAGAGTTGCGCGTGGATCCGAAGATTGCACAGGCAATCCTCCGCCACGCCAATGTTCGCACGACGACGGACTTTTACATCAAGGCTCGGCCAGAGAAGACCGCCGCCGCGATGAGTCAACTCGAGGCGGCCTTCAAAAAGGGGCGAGAAGCGTTTGAGCAGAAACTGAAGGCGGTGTAAACTGAAGAATAGCGCGCCCGTAGCTCAGATGGATAGAGTACATGCCTCCGGAGCATGGGGTCGTGAGTTCGAATCTCACCGGGCGCGCCATCACGTTTTAAGACCTTCATCGAACGAACACACGACCTCAGACTTCTTGAAGCGAACGTATTTCCCAACGCGATGACAGGGCAACGGGCGCTTTGTTCGTTTGCGGGTTAATTCCTTGATCTGCTCTACGGAATCCAGTTTTAGAAACTGGCGAACATCCTCGTGCGCCTAAACCGGCCGCTCCGGCTCAACCTCCAGGGAATTGCTGACCTGCGGAGTCGAATTGACATTTCGGCGAGCAACCTGCGCGAGGACCGGAGCTCTACTGCTTGGTGAAAAGCTTGAACCCCGCGCCTGTCTCCGGCTCTTCCACGAATGCTTGGGTATTCAGCGTTTCGAAAAGGTCTTCTCGCGACAACGGCTCGAGCGACAAGGAGAAACCTCGATACCCATTGGTTGACGGACGCGAGGCGTGTTGGCTTTCCATAAAGGCATCCATATTCTTGTATTTCGTCAGCAATACAATTGAGTCTTGGTCCCAAACCTTGTGGCCTGGAGTTACGATTCCCGCATTTGAGATGAGGTAATAGTCGAGAAGTGCACCTTGGCGTTTAGCTTCCGCTCGGACGTGCATCCAGTGGTCGTCCAAGTATTGCATTGTGAGCGCGAAATTTTCAGGCGTTACTTTAATGAACTCCAACGCTCAAACCGGTTTTTCAGGAATGTTCGGGCTTTGGGCGTCTCCTCCAACAACGATGAAAAGGGAAAAAAGACAGAGACCTGCGAGTATGCGTCCGTTCATGGTTTTACGCTTCATACTGCACCTCTTCATGGCATAGGCAGCCAAACCGGAGACCACAACAAGTAGACTCGACACATCGCGACTTCGACGAACCGGTCAGCGAGACGCGAGTTGGATCGCTGCGTTTAACACCGCGTCCCGTCCGCTCGCGACGTCTTCCTTCGTTCGGGACACTTCAACATCCGGCAAAATGCCAACTCCAACGAATTCCGTGCCGTCGGGAAAGCGGTCCCACTTAGTACAGATGCGGACATCAGCTCCGTAAATCGAAAGAAATAGTGGCTGGCCTGAAGATCCGCAGGTGGCTTCACCTACGAGGGTAGCGCGCTTCTGAACCTTGAGCGGAATCAGAAAGTCCTCGGCGGCACTGCAAGTCCTCGCGCTAATAAGCACGTACACCGGCCTGGCGTAACGCGAGCCGTCAGCCAACTTGATCACGTCCGGGGTGCCTTCATACCACGGCTGCGGCTGTTTCCATGCCCGAAACATCGGGTTATACAGACGAGTCCGCCAGGCTTCTCCCTGCCCTGGTTCTTTCAGAAAATGACCCAAGATGCGATATCCGATGGAGCTGGTACCGCCGCCATTCTCGCGGAGGTCCAGAATCCAGGCTCGAGATTGCAGTGCGTTTTCCAGCTGTGATTCAAAATCGTCGGCGATTGTCTCGTCGGCGAAATCGTTCAATGCCATATAGCTGATGTGACCGGGCAACTCCTTATATTCGAATTGTGGCCGCCTCTCGGTGGGCAGCGCTGCGCGATTCTTCGAAGCATCGCGAATCAGGGCGAGTTCCGTGATCTTGCCGTGGAGGTCCAACCACTTAGTGTGCAATGAGCTGCCAGGTTGACCTTTCAGAAGCATGCGCATTTCGCGAAGTGCCCGATCTTGCGCAGTGCTCGATGCAATGTAAGGGTCGAGGTCACGTGTAATGACGGTCTGTACAGGTGTGTGATCGATTTCAAGCAACTCCATGCCTGGCTTCACGGGGCTCAGTGCAGGGAGATTGCCTACTGCCACTGCGACGGGCTTGCCTTGAATGGGCTCCAGTCTGATGAGCGGCTCATCCTCAGGATCAACCGCTGTGGGATAAACGTTGGTGTGACCATCTCTTAACAGCGCGATGACTTCTTCGAGGATACGGCCATATTCGACGTCGTCCTTGGCCGCAGCAATTCGGGGCATAAAACGTTCAAGCACGTCATCCCAGTTCAATTTCTGCCGTTTCTCCAGATATACAAAGCTATATTTCACTTCGGCCCAAAGTCGCGAAAACCCCTCCATCCTCAGCAAACGTGCTGCCTCAGGTTTCACCGAAATCTTTGGCTCAAAGGTGACGAATGCCGGGTCGAGGACCTGCGGAGCAATCGCCAACAGCAAACGAGAAAGGCGTGAGATGGCACTGTCCAGATTTTGTAAATCAGCCTGTGTAACGGTTCCAGTCGCACAGACCGCCATCTTCAACTTGATGCCCACATTTAGCAGTTGTCCGGAGCGACCGAGCAGGGCAGCGCCTAGAGCGTCTTTGTCGGCGTCGCAAAGATTTGTGAATAACAGTAGCTGATTTTCCCAATGATAGCCTGAATGAGTTTGACCAGCAGAGCCAAGCAACGCGGTCGCGGCATCACGCAACGGGAAATCCAACAGATCTACCCAAACGGTGCGATCTGCGCTCTCCCAGTGAGACCAGCGGTTGTAGCCTGAGACTGGTCGCTCAACGGCTGCAATCCGAATCGCGTTGCCATGCGGAACGTTGCTTAGCTCTGTGAGGGAGACCTGCACATTATCTTGCCACGGATACATGACGAGCGCCGAAACCGTTTCATTCGGCTCACCCATAAGCCGCCGAAATTGCGCCTCATAGGGGAATGCTTGGGCGTGTGCAGTATGAGCCATGCTCAAGAAGAAAATCATCAGTGCCGACTTCATCCCAGCGGACATTCGTCTTCTCCTTCAAGTCGTGATACGGCCCTTCTGGTGCGCGCGTCGACTCAGATTATAGCCACTCACGTCAATGGAAAACGGGGGTTCCGAGAGGGTTCCGGATCTCTGAACGCGCCAGCCTCCAACGACATATCGCTTCTGATCACCCCAGATGGTCAAATGTTCGTCGGTTAACATTTGAGTTTGCCTGAGGACATTGAACTACAAATGCTCTCGATTGGGCGAACAGCGAGTACCCGAAACTCCTCGGGCGTGCTTCCTGGGTGGATTCGGCACGGGATTTTCAAAGAGAAATTGGTTTCGATCGTTAATGGCAAGCGCACGGATTCGGCCCTTTCGTCGCCAATCGGAAATTGTGTTTATTGAAACCCCGCACGCCTTTGCAATCTCAAGCTTCGTAAGCATCCCTCGTTCACGGAGCCGATCAACGCGACTCTTGAGTCCGTGGCTGTTCGAATGTAGCCGACGCTGGTGATGTCAACGGCAAATCGTCGCCTGTCTTAAACCCCTTCTCGTTGAGAATTCGCGCCACGTCTGCGTATTTGTAATCATCCAAGAGGTGGTCCAGTTCGGCAACCATAGCCAGATTTTGCTTGTGGCTTTCGCAATAACTCAACGGCCGAGGCAACATCAACGTTTTCGACTTGCCACCGCGGAAGCGAACGTCAAGCTGTACCTGCTCGCCTTTTCGTACAGTAACGTCTTCGATGAGAAGACGAACCATCCGCTTGCGTTCGCGGTCCGCAGTGCCAGGATTGTTCCACAGTTGTAGGAAGTTTGTGGCTGGGGCCGGCACCTTACCTGAAATCGTTCAGAAAATGTGAGATTGGTGTGCCTTGCTTGAAACGGCGGGACCGGGCGGACTTGAACCGCCAAAGCGCGATACGGGGCGAGCTTTGTGGCAAAATGTCTGAAATCGGAGTAGCCGCATGACCGAGGACGAACTCTTACGTTTCAATCCGCTGATTGCCAAGGCTTTCACTCAGTTCGAATCTGAAAACGATACCCGAACGGCCGACGTGATGCGAGAGATCATTATCGCCAGCCTCAAGACCGGCGCGGCCCCAGAGAAGATCTATGCCACCATCAAGACTGGCAGGATGTTGACCAAGGACAATATGCAGTTTTTGACGCCGGCTGAGATCCAAGAATGGGCGGACGCGGCTGAGGAATATAAAATCCTGGCAGCTTCCCGTTGAGTTTGACGCGGAGCATCATCGAATTCGTTCTACGAATTTCTCTATTGCGGTCCTAGCAATCCAAAACTTCCCACGGCGGCCTGCCCGAGTCGCCGGCAATCTTTCTGCGCCAACCTGTGCCCATTTTGTGCCCACCTGTGTCCACAAGTCGTTTGTTTACGTCGCTGGACGCCACTTGATGCCACTCGTAACCTGTTGATTCCATTGAGAAGGGTTGATTCCGGAGACCAGCGCTCCACCCAGCTGAGCTACGGGCGCGCGGTGAGCATTCCACTTTTTTCGCGGAACGCGCAACGTGCAAGAAAGCAATTCGACTTAATTGTTCTATTCCTCTAATTCGCTCGCGCCAGCATACATTCCTTTTCCGCTTTTGGCTTCCCTAAAATGGCAGCGCCGCATTACCCGATCGCGTGGGAACGTATACTCTTCGCAAGCTTCTCAATTTCCTCGACCTTTTTGAGCAGAATCACGGAAAGCACCTGCACGGAATCCGTTTTTTCCACTTCGGCCTTCAATTCACTGGCCAATTGAAAGAGTTTCTCGACACTCTTCTTGATGTCTTTCTGGTTGGCCTCCAGGACCATTTTGGCGTCGATCTTGGGTTCATCGGTGTCATCATCCTTCTGCAGCGGCTTTGGAGCGGGCTGAGCTCCGCCTCCACCTTGCGCTTGCATAAAAGAATTCGTGAATCCGATGGGCACGCCCGAAGCCAGAAGCAAGGTAAGAAATTCTCGTCTGGATTCCATCATTCAAAGCTCCCTTACGCATGTTCCTTCACCTCGAACCAACACGCGACTGCACTTCCACGGACCTCTTCCAATGTTATACTCCCCCTCGCCTAGAAATCATGCCAAGTTCTTTAAGCCATTGGGTGGACTTGACCATACCCGCTGCCCTTCGCTTGTTGGGCATCTTCGTCATCGCGTTGGTGGTCAACCGGCTCCTCCGCGCAGTAGCAAAACTAATCGTCAAGCCGGCCCCTGCGCAGACACGCCATTCACAACTTCGCGAGCAGCAGACACGCACGCTGGCAGGAATCGCTTACAGCGGGGGAAGTAAAGTGGTCTGGGCTATTGCGATTCTCACGGCGCTCGACCAACTCAAGATAAATATCCTGCCGGCAGTAACATTTGCGGGCCTCGCCAGCTTAGCTTTGGGTTTCGGTGCACAAACCCTGGTTCGCGATGTAATCGCCGGCTTTTACATCGTGCTCGAAGACCAATACGTCGTGGGCGACACGGTGCAGATCGCGGAGTACACCGGCCGGGTGGAACATCTCACGCTACGGCGGACGGTTCTGCGCGACGCTCGCGGAGCGCTGGTGACCGTTGCCAACGGCGAGATCCGTACCGTGAGCAATCTTAGCCGCGATTGGTCGCAGGCGTTCGTGGATGTTTCGCTTGCTCCGGAAACACCGGTCGAAAAGCCCCTGAAAGCCCTGGAGGCGGCAGCCGCCGCGTTGCGAGGAGATCCCGCATGGTCGCAGGCGCTGGTGGATGGGCCGCGGGTCCTGGGTGTTCATGACTTTGACCGAACCGCTTCCACGATTCGGCTGCAAGTGCGAACGGCGCCGACGCGCCAGGATGAAGTGGCACGGGAGCTGCGGCGTCGCATTCAAGCAGAGCTTCTTAAGCAGGGGATACCCGTTTCGAGCGTGCAGCGCATCGAACTTACTGGCGTTTCTCATTCCTTGCAGGAAGCCGCACAACCGGACACTGCGGATTAGCCCAGGAGGACTCGCCATGGCCCAGATTACCTACGACGAAGTCAACCTGATGCTGCGGCTATACGATTTGCGCCGCGAACCGCGCTTGCGGCAAGCGCGGGCATGGTTTACCGACAACTTTCATCCCACCTCTCCCGAAGAGATGATGGAAAAGTACCCTCAAGGCAGCGAAGAAAACACCTATATCCGCATGGTGATTAGTTACTGGGAAATGGTGGCGAGCATCGTGAATCGCGGGCTCATCAACGACGAACTGTTCTTTGAGAGTAACGGAGAGATCTGGGTCGTGTGGGACCGCATGCGCACGATCGTTCCTACCTGGCGCGCGGCTTTCAAGAACCCTCACCTGTTCCAAAACATCGAGGTGACCTGCAAGCGGCTGGAAGCCTGGAGGGAGAAGCGCGCGCCGGGCTCTACCGTGGCCATGCGTCAGATGTTGAGCCAGTCAAAATCGAAGTCCAAAGCCAGCTAGAATCGCTTAGTTCCCTTTCAAACGCGAGTTCACTTCGCACCGGTCAAAAGTTCGGGAGCCATCGCGGGCGTATCATCCGGCTGGTGTCTTCTCCGGCAGCCGCCGCGACATTAGCTAATTTCCGGTGTGGAACAACGCCAAGCAATGTGGTCAACCTGAAGCGTCAGCTTGCACGGTCAGAGCACTGTGGAGACCGTTGTGCCTGCCGCGGCGAACACCGTGGGCATCTCCTTCGCGGCAAAGGAGAGAAAGCACTTCACGACCGTGGGATCGAACTGCGTGCCGCTCGATTCCGAAAGTCGGCGCATGGCTTCTTCGAAGGGCAACCCTTTGCGGTAGGGCCGCGATGAAACCATGGCGTCAAAAGCGTCCGTCACTGATACGATGCGCGAGACAATGGGAATTTCTGTCGCTTTGAGGCCTGCCGGGTATCCTTTGCCGTCGAAAAATTCATGGTGGTGGAGGATATCAAGCGCGGCACGCTCAAACCCGGGAAGCATGCGGAGCACCGCCCAGCCGTATTCGGGGTGTTTTTTCATCAATGCGTATTCTTCATCGTCGAGGCGCCCGGGCTTGCGAAGAATGGAATCCGGTATGCCGACCTTGCCAATATCGTGAAGCAGCGCCGCGACTTCAAGATTCTGAAGTGCTGCTTCTCCCAGGCCGAGCTCCTGCCCGACACGCATGCCCCACTCGGCGAGGCGTGTGCTGTGGACCCCGGTATTAAGATCTTTCAGATCGAGTAACTGGTTGAACGCGCAGATGACGGAACTGCGAAGTGCGGAAGCTTGCTCTTCAAGCTGCTTGATCCGGAGGGACTCCGGCGCCGAAAGAAGCGGAGAGCTTCCTATCGGCGCCGGAATTTGACCCTTGAACATCAGCAGTTACAAGCAGAGCAACGAACATGAGCTTGAAGTAGAAGTCGAACTGGAGCCGTTCACCCACGCTGAAACGGCTTGATAGACGTTGAGTCGGCCGTGATTCAGGTCCGGCGTGAGAACTTGTGCGTTCGCCAAGGCGTTGGCGGCCTGCGATTGATTGAGGCCCGACGGCTTGGCACTGAGCAACAGCGCAACAGTGCCGGCAGCCAACGGCGAACTGAAAGAGGTGCCCGATTCGCTGGCATACGTCCCGCCGGGATAGGTACTGATGACGTATTCGCCCGGAGCGGCGATCCAGACGTCCGCAGGGCCATAATTCGAGAAAGAGGAGCGGGTGTCCCAATCGGTGGTCGAAGCAATCCCGACAACGTTGCCGCTCATGGCCGCAGGGTAGACCGGAGCGCTGGTGGTCTCGTTCCCGGCGGCGGCTACCAGGACTGCGCCAGCCTTACTGGCATAAGAAACAGCCCGAGTCAAGGCAGACGACGATGAACGCAGGTCGAAGCTCATGTTCACAACGTTGGCGTGATTTGCGCCCGCATAGTAAAGAGCGGCAATAATGTTTGAAAGGTAGCCGGTGCCATTTGCTGAAAAGGCCTTGAGCGGCAGGATTTTGGCCTTGGGAGCGACAAGGTGAAGCAAACCCGAAGTCATTGTGCCGTGCCCAAAGGCCGCGTAGGGCGTGCCATCCAAGACCGCTGCGGTGGACTGATCCAGGACGGCGGCAGTTGATTGCTGGACGTAGACGGGTTGTTGATTCGATGCGTTTGTGTCCGTATAACCGCTCTGCATCCCGGTCACATCGAGCCATTCGGAAGCACCGGGCTGGTTTCGCGTGAAATCGTAGCCTTGCAGAAGGACCGGATACAAAACAGGGTGATAGGGATCGACGCCGGTATCGATGACTGCTACGATACCGGTGCCCGAAATCCCAAACCCATTCTGCGCATCCTCAAGCCGAATAATCTGAGCGGCAGACTGTGCCGCATAGCCATGCCACACGACAGTGCCGTAATAGGGCACCGGTGACCTGTCGTAGAGACCGTATGGAATGCTCGGGAGAGCGGGCTGTTGTAGAAGCAGGAGATGATCCAACTCGATGCTCACAATCCCCAACAACGACTCGACCAAAGTCAACGTCGTGTTCAAAAGGTTTGTGGAGGTTACCAGAAAGGTCTGGCCACCGTTACCGTCCAGATTCCCTTGAACCTGGCACCCAAGCAAAGAGCACAAATTCAAAACCGAAGAAAGACCGCCCGTGGAAACAACGATATAGCGCTGCTCGGCAGCCGCCGGCCGGGACCAAGCCAACATCAGGACGATCATTGCGAAAAGAATGGTGGTCCTGCGTTTCATTAGGTTGTGACCCTGGAAAGGGCCTCCGTTGTTGAATTCCTCAGCTATCGGTTGGAGGATGGCCGCACCAGTTTTGCGGGAGTGTCCTTCCGATCCAATAGTACGACCAGGCCTTCATGTCCACCCGGATTTGCCATCGTCTCCGGTACTTTCGTACCAAAGCCGCGCTGCGATGCAAATTCGGGCGGCGTGGCGATCATCATTTGTCATCCTGCGAAAGACGGCCGAGCGCATCGCGCAGCGAAATCACAATGGGCTCGCCACGCGAACTTGCAAACGTCATTTGCAGGTCTCCGCTGTTCTTAATCTCGCACGTAAATTCGCCGTGTTGATTGCTCACCGCATGCGCCACATGACCCCGCAGATCAGAAAGCGTGATGTTCACGTCCTTCCCGGCAATTCCCGGATTGCTCAGGTCCAGGAGCTGGCCGGTAACCAGCAGATCGCTGCTCCCGGGCTTCGCTTCAATCTGCAAGTCAATTTGAAATGGGTCCGCGCGATAGAGCATCTGCCGGGAATCGATAGCCGCCGACCGGGCCCCTGCGGCAGCGGGCTGCAAAAAGCTGTCGAAGAGGACCGAGATGCGGCTCCGGGATTTCTTTCTTTGGCTACCCAGCCTAGAGGCCGCAAAAGCTGCCTTAGCGATCCGCAGGGTCGCGGCAGGCGGTTGATAACTCGTTTCCGCCGCCGCGAACTTCTGTACGCGTTGCCACAGCGAAACCGTTTCCCGGCAGCGTTTGCACCCTTGTTTCAGGTGGTTTCCCATTTCCTCCCTACCCCGGGGAGAAACCGCCTGATTTACAAAATCGATCCACTCCTCCGTTGTAAAGTGCTTCATGGTTCCCCCCATGTCCTTTCCGTGCCCCGGCCACTCCCCAGTAGCTGGGGGTCGCTTGCCAACACTCGTTGTATAAGGGCACAAAAATGCTCAAAAAATACGTAAAAATGCGTGGGACCAGCTTTTAGTTAAATTCCTTGGAATCAGTTAGTTTGCCAACAAGAACGAACGGCGCCCAGAAAAAGGGGTGGGGCTTGTTTTGGCGGAGCTCCCGCATCGCGTGCTGCAAGGAGGCGGCCATGTCGGCGCTGTCTATGTAACGCTCATAAAAATAGGCCATTAACTGGGCCGTGCTTTCGTCGTGAACGTCCCAAAGAGAAAGCAGCAACGTGGTCGCCCCGGCACAGAACAGACCGCGCTGCAGGCCCAGTAGTTCGTCGCCGGCGGCCACGAAGTTCATGCCCGTGGCACAACCGCTCAAGGTGACCAGCCGGGCATTCAATTTCATCTGGTAGAGGTCATACAGGTTCAGGTATCCATCACCCAAACGGATCCCTGAAAACATGGGGTTGTCCTGGCGATATACCCCGTGCGTAGCGATATGCAGGATTCCGCTCTCGCGGCCTTTCTCGCGAAGCAAGGAAGACGTGGCTTCGTCCCCTAGGTGGAGGGAAGATCCCGGCAACAGAGAACTCACACAACGAACCTCGTCCAGGATTAACGGCGCCCGCTCATCGGCGATCCCAAATACAAGAGAAGCAGGCCCATCGCTAGCCGGCTTCTGCTGACATAGGGAAAAAACTGTCGCGCTCGGCGCATAAGAGATCGTGAACTCATCGCAAAGGTAAGCGTCGCCGTTTTTCAAAGCGTGGAAGGGCAAGAAATGAAGAGGGCCGTGAGGCACGAAAATGAGATGGTTTCCCTGGAAGAACATGCGAAGAGGCGCAATCAGCTCGCCGTAGAGCGATTCCAAATGGCTCTGCGTAGCCCGCAACAGCGGTTCTTCAAATCGCCGCACATAGCTATTGCCCATGCGAAACTTGGAGACTTGGAAGCGCAGCAACTGTAAGAGATGAGTAACGCGGGAAAGCATGGTCAACGGTAGAATCCGCTCCGAGTCGCGCGACACGACGGCGGCAACCAACTGCTCACCAGCAATGAAATATTCGATCATCGTGCTGTTCTGCGGCAGGGCCGCCTGCAGTTTCTTCAGGGAGAAGTCGGCGGGAGCTTCCAAGGTGGCGTTTTCCCGTTCGTGAGCAGGCAGCTCCCGCAATGTGCGCAGCAGCTCTTTTTCGCGGGACTGCGCGATTTCCTGAAGGTTTTCTAGTTTCTGGCGCGACTGCGTTTCCGGCCGCAATTGTTCGAGTTCAATGCGGTGATAGTACCAGTTGAGTTCTTCCCGCAAATCCCGGATCCGCCGAACCAAATCGCTTTGCCCGGTCTCGCTGCCAAGCGGGAGGCTCTGGCCGCTTTGAAAGATCATTTCGATCATGTTGCGCGATTTCGCGGCTTCGATGCAGGCAAATGCTTCTTCGCCGGAAGCCCCAGCCTCGCCATCGCTGAGATAAAGAGAGACCAGCGCCTCGTAAACTTGCATCCGGTTCTTCACGAAGGAAATCTTGAGCTCTTCGCCCTGCAGGCGGCTGCGCAGCGTCTCAAGCGCCTTGCGGGCCTCCAGATAGGCGCGGCGCGCCGCTTGCCGGTCGCCCCGCGCGCGAGCGATCTCCCCTTCGAGGAAATGCGCGTGATAAACGAGCACGGGCGTTTGAAGCCCAGAGAGCTTGGCAAGGGCCGCGCGCGCCTCCTGGTCGGCCGTCGCGAGATCATCCACCTTGAGAGCAATCTGGGCCAGCAGAAGATGGGCCAGCACGGCTTTTCCCGAAAGCGCCGATAGATCGAAGAACTCCGCGGCCGAAGTACACAGCCTCCTGGCCTCGAAATACCTGCCTTCCTGGAAGAGCAACAAACCTTGGTACAAATCAATGAGCCAAGGCCAAACCAGATTATTCTCGCGCACGAAGATTTCACGCGCTCTCGCAAAGCGTTCCAGCGCCTGCACGGTTTTGCCTTGCTGACCGTAAGCGGTTGCCTCATTGGCCAGAGTTTTTGCCGCTTCGTATGCCATGCCCAGCTTCTGGAAACGGAGGAAGCCTTCGTGGGCCATTTCGCGGGCTTCTTCGCTGAGGTTCAGCTCCAGGTAAATGTCGGACAAGTCCAAATGGCAAAGCGCAAAGTGATAAGCGTCGCCGGTGACCTCACAGGCGCGCCTAGCAGCGTAGAGCGCCTCAATCCCGCGACTGTACTCGCCGCGCAGGTAATACAGGTAAGCAATGTTGTAATCCGCCTGGGCCACAAGCAGCGGCATGTTGTGCTGCTCGCAAAATGCGCGGGCTCGCTGGTAGGTGGCCAGAGCGCGCGGAAAATCGTTCAGGCTTATTAGGCAGACCGCCATATTGCTCAGAACGACGGCGATGCCTTCCACATCCTTGTAAGGCAGCAAGCCCTCATAAGCGCGCTCGTAGTGCGCGATGGATTCTTCAAAGCGGTCCTGGCGGTGATAGATGTTGCCGACGTTGATTTCCAGGCGCGCGAGACGGTGCTGGTCGCCCAGGCGAGTGAATATTTCTCTGGCGTGTTCCGCGGCGCGAAATGCCTGGTCGTATTCCCCGAGCAGTATCAGAGGTTGAATGGAGGTGCTCAGAGTGCGCGCAGCTTCCTTCCAGTCGCCCAGCGATTCGTACAACTGGAAGGCTTGCTGGTGATGCGCGATCGCCGCACGGTTGTCGCCGGAGGAATAAAGCGCATTGGCCTTCGCGCGCAAGCTAAGCGCTAAAGAATCCTGGCGTTTCAGGCGCTGGGCGATAAGGATGGCCGCTTCCGCGAGATGTAACGCCTCTTGCGTGCTAACGCGGACTCTTTCAACCACCGATTCAGCAAGCTGCTCGACAAATTCCTTGCAAATTGCGCCACGGTGCGAAGCCAGAAACTCAGAACGATCGGCTTCGGTGGAAATTTGCGCCAACCGAGCAATCCATTTTTGACTGGAAGCCTTACTACGGGTTGCGGGCATCAGAAAAACCCAATTCCTCGAGTTGCCGGCGGAGCCGCTCGATGCACCGCTGACGCGTGAAACCAATCGAGCCTACGGCCAATCCCAATTCTTTGGCAACTTCCGTATACGGCCGCGCCGGCACCTCATAAAAAAGCAATTCCACCAAGCGGCGGCATTGCGGGGTGAGCGCGGCCATGGCTTCGCGCAACATTTGCTGTTCCTGAGTCTGCCGCACCAACTCTTCCGCGATAGCCGGAATTTCCGGCTCCGGCAAGTCGGGATCCGCATCGCGGCTGACCACCCGCTGCCCCAGCCTCTTCCAGCGGTAGCTTTCATGGTGGGCCACTTGCATCAGCCATTTTGGGAGCGCGCGCGGCTCACGCAGCTCCGGCAAGCGCACCAAAAGCTCCGTGCAGGTGGCCTGAAAAACGTCTGCGGCTTCTTGCGGCGGGAGTCCGTACTTCACCGGAATCGAGTAGATCAAAGCCTTGTATTTGTCGATGAGCGCCGACCAAGCTTCTTCGTTGCCCGCAAGGCACTCTTTGACCAGAAGCGCATCGCTCCACGCGACGGGTTCTTTTTTTCCAGCTCTTGCGCTTACCGGGCTCATCGACTGGCATTCACCGCGTCATTTTCGAGATACAGCTGCTCCACGTTCCAAAGCACATAAGGTTGCAGCACCGCTGGGCGAAAGTTACCGACCGACTTTCTGGCCCCCGTTAGGATATCCGGGCTGGCCAAAAAAATCATGGGCTGATTGTCCCAGAGGATTTCCTGCATTCGGTCGTAAAGTTTCTTGCGTTCTTCGAACGTGCGGGCGTACATCTGCGCGTTGAATAGCCGATCGATCTCCGCTTCCCAGGGAGTCGCAGGATGGGTTTGCGACGGATTCCAGAGATGCAGCCTGCCGCTCGATAGCCAAACGTCAACGTCGGCGTTCGGATCGGCATCCGAGCTGAACACTCCCAGCACGCAGGCATCATATTCTTTTGTTTGGGTGACGCGATCAGCCAGCGAGCGCGACTCGAGCTGCACAAGTTGTACGCGTATTCCAAGTTGCTTCAAATCGTCTTGCATCAAGGCCGCCATCTTGGAACGTTCGGCACTCGACGATTGGGTGATGATCGAGAATTCCACGGGCTTGCCAGTGGAGTCGAGCAGCGTGGATTCGCCGTTGGATGCCGTGGTCCAGGAAAAGCCGGCCTCTTTGAAAAGCGCGCGCGCCCGTTCGAGCGAACGCGGCGGATGCGGTAGTTTCTCATCCTGCCAACGGCGATCGCCGGGCGTGACCAAGCCCCACAGCGGAGCGCCCCGCCCTTGGTACACCAGCCGTACAATCGCTTCCCGGTCGATCGCCACCGACACGGCTTGCCGAAACTTCACCTCCCGGAACCATTTTTGTTTCTGAAGCAGGTCGGCAGACGTTTTTTCCCCTAGATCATTTAAATTAAAGAAAAGAAAGTTGTATTCGAGCCCCGGCCCCGCATCCACCATCGTGTAGTCTTTTTTATCCCTGGACAACACCGAAAAATTCTCCGCACCCGTACTGCTGATCACATCCGTCTCGCCAGACTGAAACCGCAAGACCTGTGCATCCGCATTAGGCACAAATAGAAAGACCAATTCGTCCAGATAGGGCAGGCGATTCCCTTTTGTGTCCGTTTTCCAGTAAAACGGATTGCGCTCCAACACCAGGCGTTGTCCGGCCACGTATTCCTTCAATCGGAAAGGACCAAGGCCCGCCCACTGATTTGGCGGCGTCGTCAGCGCGCCGAGCTGGGCAATTTTCCCTTCTTCGTAAGGCTTTTCAAGCAAATGTCTGGGCAAGATCGCCAAACCATCAAAGAGCCTTTCTTCTACGGCGTAAGGTTTCGCGAGCTGAAAAACAAGCGTTTGCGCGTCCACCTTGCGCAAGGAAATTGGCTTGCCATCGATAATCAAGAAGGGGCGCTGCGATGCATGCACCTTTTCATCGAGATACACGCGAAACGTAAATAGCACGTCGTCGGCATCGAGCGGGTAGCCATCAGAAAACTTTAGCCCGCGCCTCAAAACTAACGTGTATCGCAATCCGTCCGGCGAGATTTTCCAAGACTTCGCCAAAGCAGGTTCCGTCAACTGCGTCGCACGGTTGATATGCACCAGATCCGCTTGCATAGTGCCAATCACTTCGCGTGACGGAATATCCACCGAGGTGAGAGGATTCAGTGTTTTGGGCTCGGAGCGCAGCGCAACCACCAGCCGGCCGCCAGAACGGCCAATCTCGCCAGGAAGTACCAGCAGTTCTTCTTTGGAACTTTTCCGCGGCGGAGAAGCAGCCATGGGCAGAGCGACCAACGCTGCAACTGTGAAAAGCAGAATCCAGACGATTCGCCTGGACGAGCAATTAGCTCTGGCAGGTCTCACCTAATGCTCCCAAATTACCTCCCTATCTTGTACGGCTCGGCGCGCTCCTGCAACTCGCTCCCCAGCCCCAGGTACCCCAGAAAGAAGGGCAACATGATGAGCGCAGGCAAATACATCCACCAATAAGAAACCAGGACACTGTATTGCTGCAAGCTGGAAAGAAGATTGCCCCAGCTGGGGACAGGTTCAGGAACGCCCAAACCAAGAAACGAAAGGGTCATCTCGGCAAGAATGAACTGCGGCACGAGCATGGTCGCCTGCGTTAGAAGCACGCTCGAAGTTTCCGGGAGAATGTGGCGCCGCAATAGGTATCCGTCGGCGGCTCCAAATCCGCGCGCCGCGCGGACAAAATCCCGCTCCTTGGCGCTCAGGACGACACCGCGAACCAGCCGCGCCGGACGCGCCCATCCCACGATGCCGAGCACCACGATGATGAGAAAGAAGGCCTCGAGCGGACCGACGGCCAGGGGCAAAAAAGCACGCAAGGCAAATAGCAAATAAAGCCAAGGCAAGGCCAAAAAGAGTTCCGCGAGACGCATGAGCAAATCGTCTCTCCAGCCACCGTAATAGCCCGCCGCTAGGCCCACACACAGGCCCAGAAGAAGGGTGACACTTGCCCCCAGCAGGCCGGCAAATACCGAGACTCGCCCGCCGTAGAGAAAGCGCGACAACTGATCCCTTCCGTAGGAGTCGCTGCCCAGCAGATAAATTCTGTCGGTTTCCGTCCCGAATAGGTGCAGCCGGCTCGGCACAAGTCCGAGGAACCGATAGCTCGCTCCGCGCACCAAAAATTTCAGCGGAAAGGTTTCGGTCCTATCTTCCTCATACTGGTCGAACGACCCCTCGCGCAGCTTCACCCCATACGCAAACGGGCGGGCATGAAAATGCCCTTGGTGGTCCACGAGATGAAGACGCATCGGCGGTAAGTAAGGATTTTTGCGGTCCTGCTCTGCCGGATCATAGGGCGCAAAGAAACCGGCGAAGATCACCAACAAGTGCAGAGCGATAACGAACACCAGCCACCGCGAAATGGTGCGCCTGCCGCTCATGGGCCGGTCTCCGTTCGAATCCGTGGGTCGGCCCAATATAAAAGCAGGTCCGCCAGAAAATTCCCGCCCACCAGGAAAAGGGTGGAGAGCAAAACGCCTCCAATCACCACATAGATATCGCGCGCCAGAATGGCTTCCAACAAAAATGGCCCGAGCCCCGGCCAGCTCATCACCACTTCGATGAGCAGCGAGCCGCTTAGCAGCGTCCCGATGCTGAATCCGAAGAGAGAAATCAGCGGGTTTGCCGCAGCGGGAAGCGCGTAACGATAAAGGAGCGTTCGACGCCGGAGGCCATGGCCCTCCGCCGCCAAGACAAATGGGGCGTCGAGCACTTCCGCCATTGCGGCGCGCACGTGCCGGACAAGCGTGGGCAAAACCGAGAGCACCAGCGCGGCAACCGGCAGCGCCATGTGCAGAAGCAAATCGCGAAGCTTCCCGAAAAACGGGAGGCGATCGAAATTCAGCGATACCATGCCTCCGGTCGGCAGCCAACCACTCTTTACTGCAATCACTAAGAGACCCAGTGCTAGAGCCAGGTCCGGAACGACCAGAAGGGCCGCCGTTCCCCACGAAACCAGGCGGTCGGGCAAGCGCCCAAGATGCTCCGCGCTCCAAATGCCCAGAGGAAGCGCTATCCCCCAGGCCAGGAGCATGGCCGTTACGGTCAAAAGCAGCGTGTTCCGCGCGCGCACCAACAAAAGCGGCGCCACCGGAGTGTTGTAGGCAAACGAAAAGCCCATATCTCCGTGAAGTACGGAACTCACCCAATGGACGTAGCGGACCGGCAGAGACCGATTCAGCTCATATTGCGTGCGCAGCGCGGCGATGGTTTCCGGCGCGATCTCGGGATTCAAACGCATTTCATCGAAATAATTCCCGGGGGCGAGAACGGTAAACGCAAAGGCAAGCAGCGAGACGCCGATGAGCAGGAAGAAAGCGTGAGCGGCTCTTCGCAGCAAATAGCGCATCATGATTCCGCTGTCCGGTGCGGCGAGAAATCCAGGCGCGGCACGGCTGCCAGGAGTTCGCGCGTAATCCTGCTTTGCGGCTGCTTCAGGATTTTTTCCGGCGCCCCCTGCTCGACGATCTGTCCATGGCTCATCACGGCGATCTCATCAGCCAAATACGCGGCCATCGCTAAGTCATGCGAAATGAAAAGATAGGTCATCTTTAGCGAGCCCTGCAGGTCCATCAGCAGATTCGCGATTTGCGCCTGCACGGAACAATCCAGGGCCGAGAGCGCTTCGTCAAGGATAAGCAGCTTGGGTTCGAGAGCTAAGGCCCTGGCGATCGCAAGCCGCTGCCGCTGCCCACCGCTTAGTTCCGAGGACAACTTCCCTTGCATGTCCGGGGAGAGACCCACTTGACTCAATAACCCGCCGGCGCGGGACCTCATTTCCTCTCCTCTAAGATTTCCCGTCAAGGCCAGAGGCTCGGTCAAAATTTCCAGCACCGTCCATCTGGGGTTAAAGGAATTTGCGGGATCCTGAAAGATGAGTTGGATTTGCCGGCGAATCACTCTGCGATCTTTTTCATGGAGCCCACTGATTTCACGCTCTTCAAACCAAATCTTCCCTGACGTGGGCCGCTCCAGGCAGGCCAGGCAAAGGGCCAGGGTGCTCTTGCCGCAGCCCGATTCACCCACAATTGCCAGCGTTGTTCCTCGCAAAATGGAAAAAGAAACTCCAGCGAGCGCCCGCACCTCCTGGTTTGGACCCGCGAGCCTTGTCTTCGAAAAGCGCTTCACCAGATTTTCCACTCGCACAAGGCCGTGCATGTTTGGTTCGCTTTTACCTGTCTTCACGGGCTTTCATACCGGAAGCAAGAAACGGTGTGCGTTTCGCTTACGTTGACTAATCCCGGCTCCCGAGATTTACAAATTTCCATTCGCTCCGGGCATCGGGGCTCGAAGGGACAACCTGCAACAGGCAAGGAGGATTCGAGCGAATCGCCCGAAATTGTGGGCAGCTTCTTTTTGCTGCTGTCACGCCGCGTATCGAAAAGGGGCGCAATCGATTGGAAAAGAGCCCTCGTGTAGGGATGCTTCGGCGAAACCAATATGTCCTGTGCCGCTCCCAACTCCACGACTCGCCCGGCATAAAGAACAAGAACACGATCCGCAAAGTCGCCGAGCAACGCCGGATTGTGTGTAATGAAAATCATGGTGAGGCCCATGCTTTTTCGCAGCGTTCGAAAAACTCCCAAAGTTTCCATCTGCGTGGTGGGATCGAGCGAAGCTGTGGGTTCATCGGCAATCAGCACCGAGGGCCCGCAAGCGATCGCTTGCGCGATGAGAACGCGCTGGCGCTGCCCTCCGCTGAGTTGATGCGGATAAGAGCGCGCGATGCGTTCCGCTTCCTCCGCAAAAAATAAACGCCCGAGAACCTCGCGCGTTCTTTTCTCGAGCGCACTTCGGCAATTCATTCCGTGTGCGGCCAACACTTGGCGAACCTGCCGGCCCGCTCGTAGGGTCGGGTGAAGGGCAACGGATGGCTCCTGGAAAATGAGGGAAATCAGCTTGCCGCGGATTTTCTGAAGTTCGTCCGCTTCGGCTTGAAGAAGGTCCTGCCCCTGAAACAGTACTGACCCGGATTGATCAACGGCGTTGGCATGGAACAGTCTCAACAGCGACGTTGCCAGCGTGCTCTTTCCCGATCCGGATTCTCCGAGAACGCCCATGACCTCGCCCGGCTCGAGAGAAAAACTGATGCCATCGAGCGCCCGGAAAATAACACCTCCACGCGAGCGATAGGCAACTCGCAAATCTCGAACTTCCAGAATGGCTCCCATGCACCGCATGTTGCAGCAGGAACGCGAAGTGAACAAGCCAAACCTGCTGGGCAGCAAACCCAAGGTGATGCTTGCACGTCGATCCGGAATTTTTGGATGCCTCGATTCAGGGAGTTTAGCCTGCTAGGCGTCCATCGCGCCACTCGGTTCATTCTTGCAATCTCGGCACCGTATGGTTACTCCAGAGCATTAAGGTAATCCCCTGAGCTGGAATCTGCAGCTTTTTCTCGAGTATTCCGGCAGTCAATACTTCCCCTTTTCATCGACAGGGTTAAACTCCAGCATTAACAGGAGATAAGCTCATGAGCGCGCCTCAGATGAGTACTTGGTAATAGCTATGTCTCAAGCTGAGACGAAGCACAGATTGTTACCAACTGTTACCATCATTCGGGAATGGATTAGGGTCTTTACCTGAGGAGCTTTCAGGCGTTAACTTGCTTGAGGCACCAGGTTTTTTGGTGGTATTGGCTATCTGTTTCTTACCCTAGCGGGGTGTGAGCCGCCGGATCCCGTGCGGTTTCAGACGAGGAGAATAACCTTATGGCCAAGCGAGATGAATCGTCCGAGCTGCTTCGAGAACTGGTGGCACACCTCCGCCAGAACAGAACGCAGCTCCGCGAGGAGTGGGTCGGCCGCATTTCGGAAACGCGCCTGCTGACGGCCATGACCAAGGAAGAAATCTTCGCCGAGGCCACCTCAGTATACGACAGCTATGTGGAGGCCCTTGAGACAGAGACCTTCGAAGCGCTGCAGGCCTACGCGCGCAATCTTTCCGAACGCATCATTCCGCGCGGCGTCGAGACCCACGAAGTCGTCGGCATCGTTCTTCTCCTCCGCGACGTGCTGGCGCGCTCTCTGTTCGCAAAATACCAGACCGATTTCAAGAAGCTGAACCGCATCCTCGACGCCTACGAGCCCGCCGCGAACCGCATTGCCAACACCGTGGCGGTCGGTTTCGTCCAGGAACGCGAGCGCGTCATTCGCCAGCAGCAAGAAGCGATCCGCGAACTGTCCACACCCGTCTTGCAGGTGCGCGAACGCCTGCTGATTCTCCCCATCATCGGCGTGATCGACCCGCAGCGTGCGCGCCAGTTGACCGAGCAACTTCTGCGCGGGATCCGCACGAACCGCGCGAAGGTCGTGGTCATTGATATCACAGGTGTGGCGGCGATGGACGTTACGGTTGCCAACCACTTGGTGCAAACCGTGGAAGCTTCTCGCTTGCTTGGCGCGACCGTCATTGTTACCGGCTTGTCTCCGGAGATTGCCCAGACTCTCGTGACCATCGGTGTTGACCTCGGCAAGATGAACACCGTCGGCGATCTGCAAGGTGGGATTGAACAGGCCGAGCGGCTGTTGGGTTACAAAGTCATGGCCTTGGCGGAGCCGAACTGAGACTTGAGCTGAATAGCCAAGGGAAAGGGCAACGTGGAAGTTCCTATTCTTAAGCAAGGGCAGGTGCTGATCGCAACGTTTCAGGCCGCCCTTTCCGACGCAGATCTCAACCAACTGCGTAGCGCCCTGGTGCAACAAGTCGTGAGATTTCGCTCGCGCGGAGTCATCGTAGATGTGACGGCGATGGACGTCATGGACTCTTTCGCCTCACGAACCTTGCGGGAGATCGCCCACATGATCCGCTTGCGCGGGGCGGAAACCGTCATCGTGGGGATCCAACCGGAAGTTGCTTTTGCCATGGTGCAGCTCGGTTTGACTCTGGAAGGAGTCGCCACAGCCCTCGATTTGGAGGAAGGCCTGGCGTATCTGAACCAGAAGTTCAAAACCATGAAGTGAAAGAGAGCTTCAGTGTCCCGCGTGGAAATCCGGGTGACCATTACTTCGGACCAGGACATCGTCCTAGCTCGCCAAAAGGGCCGGTCCTTGGCATTGGAACTCGGCTTTTCCTCCGGGGACGCTACGCTCATTGCTACTGCCATTTCGGAGCTTGCGAGAAACATCGTCTCGTATGCCCGGAGGGGTGAGATTGTCGTGAAAGACGTGCAGGGAAGCAGCCGCGTAGGTATCGCGGTCACCGCCTCGGACAACGGCCCGGGCATTCTCGATGTGGGACAAGCCTTGCGAGATGGCTTCTCCACTTCAGGGAGTCTGGGGCTAGGACTGCCGGGCGTCCGCCGGTTGATGGACGAATTTGAGATTTTCTCCAAGCCAGGCCAGGGGACGAAAGTTATGGTGAAAAAATGGAGACCATAAAGAGCCCCATGGCCGAATATGGAGTAGCGAAGTTCGTGCTTGCTGGCGAAAGCGAATCTGGCGATCAGCACTTGGTGTGCTGCAACAACACCGCGCTTCTCGTCGCCGCGGTAGACGGAATCGGACACGGAGCAGAGGCTGCCAGCGCGGCCCGGGAAGCAATTGCCTGGTTGAGGAATGGAATCGGCGAACCGATTATCTCTCTGGTGTCGGGATGTCATGAGCAATTGCGGTCGACCCGCGGAGTGGTTCTGAGCCTGGCCTCCATCGACATGAAACAGGGCTTGATGACCTGGCTGGGTGTGGGAAATGTCCATGGGGTGTTAGTCCGCGCTGACAAAAAGAGCAACGCGCAGGAAACCCTTTTGCTGCGAGGAGGCGTCGTCGGCGATCACTTGCCACAATTACAGCCCTCAATACTTCCGGTAGCCCAAGGAGACCTGCTGGTCTTCGCCACGGATGGCGTTCGGACAGATTTCTCGAGAACTCTATCCACCCTTGAAAATCCGCAAAGAGCTGCAGACAGGATTCTGAAAAACTTTAGTAATGGAAGTGACGACGCCCTGGTACTGGCCTTGCGCATAACGGGGATTCATTCATGAAGGCGGCTAGGGGACGAAAGAGCGGTGAGCAAAGCAAGTTCGAAATCGAATACGCCGCAGCTTTGCGCGAATACGCGATGGGAGGAGGCGAAGCCGTGTTGGGCCAGGCCTACGAGCTTGGGCGTCGCGCCATCGCAGAACGCAAAAGCCTGCTCGAACTGGTCTCCCTTTACCATCAGATCCTGAGGGGTTTGTTCGAGAGTTCGCCCGACAGAAGTTCGCAGGAACACTTGGTCAGTGCCGGCGCTGATTTTTTGTCGGAATGCGTTTCGCCCTATGAGATGGCGCAGCGGGGCTTTCAAGATGCGGTGAAGGCGCTGCGCCAACTAAACGAAACACTGGAAGAAGAGATAAAGCGTATTGCGTACTCCGTGCACGATCAGGCCGGGCAGTTGCTCGTGGCTGTCCACTTGGGGCTGGCGAATCTGGCACAAGAATTGCCGGAGGCGCGGCGACAACAAATTCACGAAATTGAAGAACTGCTCAATGAAGTCGAAAAACAGCTGCGACGCTACTCCCACGAACTTCGGCCGACGATTCTGGATGACCTGGGCTGGATTCCCGCCGTCCGGTTCCTGGCCGAGGGCGTTTCCAAGCGCGCGAATCTGCCGATACACATCGAAGCAAAGATTTCCGGCCGGCTGCCGGGCACAATCGAAACCACGCTTTATCGCGTCGTACAAGAGGCACTCAACAACGCCGTGAAGCACGCCAAGGCCAAAAATGTTTGGATTCGGGCTTGGCTTAAGGACCAGGTGCTGCATTGCTCGATCCGTGATGACGGCGCGGGGTTTGATGCCCAGGCAGCCCAAGCTGCCAGGGGGCGCAAGGGATTAGGGCTGATTGCGATGAGGGAGCGTTTAAGCGCAATCGGGGGAACTCTTTGGATTGAGTCGTCGCAGAAACACGGCACGGAACTACTAATCAAGCTTCCAATGGAGGACAATCATGTCAATTCGAGTAGTGCTAGCTGATGATCATGTCTTGGTGCGGCAGGGATTGAAGTCCCTGCTCGAGCGGGAAAAATTGCAGGTCATTGCGGAAGCCTCGGACGGCCAGGAAGCCGTTCGTTTTTCGGAGTCGCTGCATCCGGACATCGCCGTTGTCGACATCAGCATGCCGACACTGAACGGCATCGATGCCGTGCGGGAGATGAGCCGGTGTTGCCCGAAGACAAAAACCATCTTGCTGACGCAACACGAAGAAGATCAGTACATCCGAGAGGCCCTGGAGGCCGGCGTGCGAGGATATGTGTTGAAAAGCCAGGCCGCGAACGACCTGGTCCACGCCATCCAGCAGGTCTCGCGCGGCCAGTTCTATTTGAGCCCGGGTGTTTCGCGGGCGGTCGTCGAGGCCTACCGCACGAAATCGCAAATGCCCTCGGACCCGCTCACGGTTCGCGAGCGGCAAGTGTTGCAACTCATCGCCGAAGGAAGATCCACGAAGGACGTCGCGTCAATTCTGGGAATCAGCGTGAAAACCGCGGAGTCTCATCGAACCAGACTCATGCAAAAACTGGATATTCATGAGACCGCAAGCCTGGTGCGCTATGCAGTGCGTCGCGGCTTGGTCCAGCCCTGAACAGCGCAACACTCGGCCGGGCCTTCCGATTCCCGCTACGTGCAGTTTCGCCTGCAACGAGATTATCTGCACCCTCTGGCGGGCAGCCTTTGCAACTCTCGCCGGGCTTCGTGATTTCCCCCCTTGACGGCGGCGCTCAAAAGGATTCGGGCTTGTTCGCAATTTCGAGGAACACCTTCGCCCTCCAAATAGAGTTGCGCAAGGCCCACTTCCGCTGCGGTACTGCCTGCCTCCACTCTAGACCAAAGGCTCGCTGCCTGCGCGCTTCCCCCGTGGACAAAATGCGGAGCGTGGGAGTACCAGGAATGTTCTGCGCTCTCCTTTGCTTTAGGAATTTGGGATGCTTTAGGAATTGTGGATGCTTTAGGAATTTGGGAGACGGGAGTCTGAGAACCGGCTTGCCCAGAAAAATCAGGTAAAGCAGAATTTACCGGCGTTTTCTGTAGCGGGGCGTCTGGAGCCGGCTTGCCGGTAGCGGAGGCCCGCGCCGGAACCGAAACGGCGCCTTGCAAGCGAGGGGAATTCTGCGGTTGCAAGCCTTGGTTCCCGTTCAGTTTCTCACCCAGACGAATAAGCGAATTACCGACTTTCGAGCGAAAATCCGCAAACGAGCCGAAGTTCTCCAAGAGCGCAACAGACGCCAAGACAAAAACCACAACCAGGAACCCTGTCGCAAGGCCGTTTCCGAGTCGCCCTCGAGTTTTTTGAGAATCCTGCGAATCCCAGTTCAGGTCGGGCGAAAAAAACGGAGGAAGCGCCTGCTCCTGCTTTGCGGGCGGCACGTTTGCCCGTTCCCCGCGAACCTCAGTGCGGGCCGGTGAGGGAGCCTTGGACGAGGAAGGCTGGGACGAGGGAGATCTAACGTCTTGGTAATGAGCCGCACTTGGGAAATTACGCACTTCGTTCACCGCCCAGGCCGGCAGCGGAAACTCTTCATTTCGGCGAGACGCTCTTGATTCGCCTGTTTGCTTCAGCCATTCACGGATCCGATTACGGTTATCACCGCTAGGCTCGATAAATCGCAAACCGCCCGTTTTTCTTGACCTGTCGATCCACACCACCTCGCCGTTGACCTCGATCCGCTCTTCCGGATGTGGAGAGATAAGAATTCGGCTGGGGCCCACTTGGTGAACCGCATCGGCGGCCTGGAATGCAAGTCCTTTTTCAGAGGCATCGAGGACAATTCCGCCGCTTCCCCCCTCAAACTCAAAGTAGGAAATTCCCCCTGGCCGCTTCCGCGGGGCACACCGTCGTTCGGTCCTCATAGTTACGTAGGATGCCATTGGCTTTGCGTGGCTCGGGTTTTTTTTGAATACATTTCCGTCCTATATTTATATTTATTCCCGCCCCCCAAAGCTGCAACCGAAACGAACGCTCGATAAATCAGAGCTTAGAATCCCACGATGGCCATCTTACAGCCTCACCCAGAAAGCCAGGAGACACAGAGTGAAGACGGCCGCTTGGCAAAATTCCCTTTTTCGCTGACCGCCTCTCTAAAAACTGAGGTTTTAACGTACTAGGGATCGCAAAAACAATGGAAGCTCGGATCGTTTTGCACCACCTAGGGTGTTCGCCTTAAGCGAATGAAAGCAACCACCCGATTGCCTGGTGTCGCCCTAACTTCATAACCTGCAGGAGAAGAGTACGATGCCGACTCGAGTTTTGCTTGCGGATGATCACGCGCTGATCCGTCAGGGCCTAAAAGCCTTGCTGGAGAAGCAAGGAATCCAAGTGGTAACAGAGGCTTCTGATGGACAGGAAGCCGTACGTCTGGCTGAAAAGGCCCAGCCGGAAGTGGCCATCTTGGACATTACCATGCCCCTGCTAAACGGCGTCGATGCCGCTCGCGAGCTCATGAAGTCCGCCCCGAAGACCAAAGTCATTCTTCTCACGCAACATGATGAGGACCAATACGTAACCGAGGCACTGCGGGCCGGCGTCAAGGGCTATGTGCTAAAGAGCCAAGCCGCGGACGATCTTGTACACGCCATACGGGAGGTCTGTAAAGGTTCCGTTTATCTGAGCCCCAGCATATCGCGCGCTGTGGTAGACGCATATTTGTCGAAAACGTATATATCGCCGGACCCGCTTTCGACGCGTGAGCGCCAAGTCCTTCAATTGGTCGGCGAAGGGAAGTCTACTAAAGATATTGCCCAGCAACTGGGAATTAGCGTCAAAACGGCGGAATCACACAGGGCCAGACTCATGCGCAAATTGGATATCCACGAAACTGCCAGCTTGGTGCGCTATGCGATACGGCGCGGGTTAATTCAAGCCTAAACTCCTGCGGAATCAACTATTTCGTTCCTGGCTTTCTCAATCTTTCCCCTAAGGTTCTTTGGGTGATTCACCGGATTGTTTTAAGGAATTGTAAAGCTATTGTGCTCGCAGGAGGGGGGCTGCCTCCGAATTCAGGGCCCCGCCTGAAACACCCCAACATCCCTTTGCCCTGGAAGGGAGGCGGCCCGTCCCCTAAACCTATGGGGGTTATGGCGAAAGTACTCTGGCATGGGCGCAACGCCAAGAGTCTAACGTGTAGGAAGGACTGGCAAATGAAGCCTACCACCGCGAGCCAGGGGGCCCGCTTGGCCGTCAAGCGACGGCAGCACCTCTTGCCATGGAGCGTCACGCGAGGGAAACAGTTAAACGAGGAGAGGCGGAGTAGGTAGCAGCCTTCGACCAATGCCCATGTCTTTAATCCGAAACAAGTCCCAACGGAGTTCCCAGGGCCGCTCAGGGATCTTACAAACTGTAAGAAAGCTAAAGGATTTTGCCAAGGAGCTCATCTCTATTGACCCCAGGACTGAGTTTTACCTTGAAAAAGGAAAAAGGAGAGGGCGCTCTCGAGGAACAGACGAGACATTGGATAGAGTTTTTCAAGGCTTGCTGCGCGATGCAAATCGAGAACTTGCCAGTCTATTACGTGATATACGCAACGGTTCTGACACTCGACTGCTGGAAGGCGCGGAGAATGATGCGATTCGCGACCTTCTTCGACGCGCGCTGCAGTGTGCGACCAAGCAATATGTGGTACAAACCGAACTCAGCAACCTTGCCCTCAAAGACGCACTGACGGGCCTGTACAATCGGCGTGGCTTTCTCGCCGTTGCGGATCGCCAGTTAAAGCTTGCCCGCCGGTCTGGCCGCAGCCTGCTTCTGTTTTTCATCGACCTGGACGGCTTGAAGGAGATTAACGACGTTTTTGGCCACACCGCAGGCGATGCCGCTTTGAAATGTACCGCCGAGGCTTTGGAAGCCACTTTTCGCGATTCGGACGTGGTTGCTCGGTTTGGGGGGGACGAGTTCGCCGCTCTGGCCATCGAAGCCTCCGGCCAAAGTGAAGCCTCCATCCGCGATCGTCTGACCGAGTACCTAAAATCGTCCAGCGGCAAGGATCCTCACTACGAGTTTTCCGTGAGTGTGGGCATTGCCCGGTTCGACCCATGGAACCCGGTGTCCATTCGAGAGCTCATCGCTCAGGCAGATCAGGCGATGTACGAGCAGAAACGGTGTCGTTCCGAGCTGCGCTTTGCGAACGCTGCGTGCTATCCATCCTAGAGTGCGAAGCGTGGGCAGGCACTTGAGTTCAAACGACGCCAGAAAGCACGCGGCATGAATTTTGAAATGGATTGGATGACACAAAACGTTCTTGCGTATCCACTCGACCCGGCTTTGTGGAATGGGACAGGATAATACGTAGGAAAGGTCGAGAAACCCATGGCTGCGCGGTCTGGTCGAATTGAAAAACGCATTCAGCTGTCCCTCCCGGTTCAGATTTCGAACCTTTATGATCCTTCCACGACCGAGCGGACAACCACAGAGAACGTCTGTTCGCTCGGAATGCGCATATTGACCCAAAAGGCCAGAGAGCTAAACGAGCGGCTGATGATTAACTCCCTGGCGGGAGATTTGCGAGCTCTCGCACGTGTTGTTTATTGCCAGCGCTTGTCCGACGGGCGCTTCGGGGTGGGCATCCAATTTCAGGGACAATCGGTCAACTGGCAGGGTGGTTCGCTCGCAGGCGCCACCCATTAAGCCGTACACGTGGAGAAATCCCATTCATGGCGTAATACCACGGATGGCGCTCCTGCTGGGGCTTTGACTAATGGGCTCGTCATGGACATAAATGGTTGCGGTTCGAGGGGTCAATTCTCTCGAATCGTCGTTGACGCTCCATTGGCAGTCCCCGTCGTCGTACTCCGCGCGGACGTTCTCGACGTTCCATAGTGGTGTGCCATCTTGCCAGACGGTCACACGTTCTGCACCGCGTCCATCGTACTGATAAAAAGCCTGAACCGCCCCGCTCTTCCGGCCGGGGGGATCACCTGACCAGTTTTCGGTATTCCCCCCGGGTCAGGCTCGATGATGTTACCGATTGTCCGCGACACCCCTGGTTCGCTAACTTTTACTTAGTCATAGAGGGGTGATTTGCGATACGTACCTAGGAAGGAAAAGAGCAATTCAGCAGTAAATTTTTGCCAGGCTCCTGCGGCAAACGATTGTGCCTCGGCCGGGAATGGCCAATGATTACCTGTGACATAGCGATCGTTGGCGCCGGCCCTTATGGGCTCTCCGCCGCAGCCCACTTGAGGGCGGCCAACGGACTGGATCTCCGCGTTTTCGGCGAGCCCATGTCTTTTTGGGAGCGCCACATGCCCAAATGGATGTTGCTTCGCTCTCCCTTGGCGGGTTCGCATCTTTCCGATGCCAACAGAGCGCTGACGCTTGAAGCCTACCAAGCCGCAACTGGAAACGCGATCACTGCTCCATTGCCCTTATGCCGGTTTATTGATTATGGCCGGTGGTTTCAATCCCAAGCCGTTCCTCACACGGATCCTCGAAAAGTTGCGCGCATAGACAAAAACGGCAGCGGCTTTCGGCTTACTGTGGAGGACGGCGAAGTCTGGAAAGCCCGGCGCGTGGTTGTCGCAGCAGGTATTGAGCCTTTCGCCGAACTGCCGGAGGAGTTCCAGCACCTTCCAAAAGAGTTGGCCTCGCATTCGTGCGACCACTGTGACCTGAGCCGCTTTGCGGAGAAAAAGGTGGTAGTCATCGGAGCAGGGCAGAGTGCGCTCGAGTCCGCAGCTTTGCTCTATGAAGCGGGAGCGGACGTGGAAGTATTGGTGCGTGCGCCTTTTGTGCGCTGGCTCTGGCGGCAGAAATGGTTTCACACCTTTAAGCCGGCCGCACGCTTGTTGTACGCGCCTCCCGATGTCGGCCAAGCTGGCCTCAGCCACCTTGTGGCGCGCCCGAATTTATTCCGTCGCTTGCCTCGCTCCCTTCAAGATGGCTGGGGCAAGCGCGCCATCCGCCCGGCGGGCGCGGCCTGGCTGCATCCACGTTGTGAGCCGATTCGCATTACGACCTCCCGCGTAGTCACCTCGGCCGTTCCGCAAGGCGAGCGACTGTCCCTTACTTTAAACGACGGCACTGCCCGTCATGTGGATCACGTCCTGCTTGCCACTGGTTTCCGCGTCGACATTTCCCGCTACCCGTTCCTCCCCGCGCCCTTGCTGAAAGCCATTGGCATGGTGGACGGCTATCCAAAGCTCAATAGTCGATTTGAATCTTCCGTTCCGGGGCTTCACTTCCTGGGCGCTCCTGCCGCTTGGAGCTTTGGTCCCTTGATGCGCTTCGTCGCCGGGGCGGAATTCGCGTCGCGCAACCTGACGCGCGGCATCCTGGGTCGCATCAAATCCATTGCGCTTCACAAATAATCTTGGCGGCTACAGCGACAATTCCGGTTTTGGCAAAGCACCGCGCGCAGGTCGCGGAGCGCGCCGCCGGCTCGCCCGGCGCTTTGCTGATGGGCGCGGATTATCGCGCCCTGGGCGTGGCTCGGAGCCTCGGTCGCCACAGAATACCCGTTTGGATGATTAAACAAGGGGGCCATCTCGTGGCGGCAACGTCCCGCTACGTCCGCCGCAGAGTCTCCTGGCCCGAAGCCGAGGATGCGAAGAGAATCGACTTCCTCCTGGACCTCAGCCTCAAGAACGGTCTCCAAGGCTGGGCGCTCATTCCCACCGACGACTACGCCGTTACTTTGGCCTCCGTCCATCATGACCTCCTCTCCAAGCAATACCGGGTCACTGTTCCGCGCTGGGAAAAATTGCGCTGGGCCTGCGACAAGCGTCTGCTCCACGAATTGGCTGGCAAATTGGGAATACCTCAACCGTGGACAAGGAGCGTTCCGACCGAAGAGGCACTTGCCAATCCCGCCTGCCCCTTCCCGGTAATCCTCAAACCCGCCATCCGGCTCAAGCCCAACAGCCTTGCCATTCCCAAAGCATGGCGCGCCGATAACCAAGAGGCTTTGCTCGCCGGCTTTAAAGAGGCCAGCGCGCTAATCCCTGCGGAAAACCTGATCGTCCAGGAACTGATTCCGGGCGGAGGCGAAACCCAATTTTCCTACGCAGCCCTTTGCAAGGACGGCCTTCCCCTCGCATCGGTGACCGCCAGGCGTCTGCGGCAATACCCAAGGGATTTCGGCCAATTCAGCACCTTTGTCGAAACTGTGGACGAGCCCCAAGTCGTCGAACCTGCCGAACGCCTGCTGGCCGCAACGCGTTTCACCGGCCTTGTGGAAGTCGAATTCAAGAAGGATCCCCGCAGTGGCCACTTCCAGCTTCTCGACGTCAATCCCCGGGTTTGGGGCTGGCATACTCTGTGCGCGCGCTCGGGCGTGGACTTCTCTTATCTTCTATGGCGTCTCACAAGAGACGAGCCAGTTCCCCGCCTGCAAGGCCGTGCGGGAGAGCGCTGGATCCACCGGAGCGCCGACCTGCGTGTGGCGCTCGCGGAGATTTTGCATGGCGAATCTTCGCTTGCGTCTTACTTGCGCTCCACCCGGGGTCCTTTGGAATCCGCCATTTTTTCTTGGGACGATCCGGTGCCCGGATTTCTGGATCTCCCTCTGTTTGCGTACTCGCTTGGCGAGCGTGCCATCGCGCCGAAGGATCCCTAGCCCCTTAGCCGGCAGTTTCAGCGGGCCCCATAAAGGAATCAACCCGCGCCAGTTTGCTGTATTTACTGGATTGAGCAGTAAGCCCGCATGTCTTACTTTTTTGTGTCCAGGGGACCAGCAGTTCAAGTTTCGGAACTCGCCGCTCGGGGAAATGTTGCAAGTTGGAGGCTCAAATTGCGAATCACAGTTATTGGCTGCGGATATGTCGGATTGGTTACGGGAACATGCCTTGCCGAGGTTGGACATCAGGTCGTTTGCACGGACAACGACCGGGAACGCATCTCGTCCCTCAAAGCCGGAGTCGTTCCCATCTACGAGCCGCACCTGGACGCGCTGCTCGCCTCCAACATGCGGGAAAACCGCCTTTCGTTCACCGACGATGCCGCTGAAGCGGTAAGATCCGGCGATGCCATTTTCATCTGTGTCGGCACGCCTCCGAAAGAAAACGGCGAGGCCGACCTCTCCGCCATCGACAATGTGGCGCGGCTCATTGCCACCGAAGCTCATTCCTCAAAACTCGTGATCGAAAAAAGTACCGTCCCCGCCCAAACCGGCCAGCAGTTGAAGCGCGCGCTCAGCGTCTACCGTCGTCACCCCGCCGTGGAATTCCGCGTGGCCTCCAATCCCGAATTTCTGCGTGAAGGCACGGCCGTCGAGGATTTCCTCCATCCCGATCGCGTTGTGCTGGGGGTTGAGGACGAAAAATCCGAAAAAGAGCTTCGCGAAATCTATCACCCCATCCTGGAAGCCACGGCTGAAAAAACAAATTTCCGCTGCCCTGTGCATTTGAGCGGATGTCCCCCGGCAAAATCCGCGCAACTCGTCGTCACCACCATTAACAGCGCCGAACTCATCAAACACGCTTCCAACTCCTTCCTGGCCTTAAAGATTTCTTACGCCAACATGATTGCGGATCTGTGCGAGAAAGTCGGTGCCGATGTCCAGGAAGTCGTTCACGCCATGGGACTCGACCCGCGAATTGGCCGGCAATTCCTCAATGCGGGCCTCGGCTTTGGTGGTTTTTGCTTGCCCAAGGACGTCCAGGCCTTTGTCCGCCTCGCCGAGCATTCCGGCGTGAACTTCAACATGCTGAGGGAAGCCGAGCACGTGAACAAACGCCGCATCGACTTGTTCACCGAAAAAATCCGTCAGGCGCTGTGGGTGATCAAAGACAAACAAATCGGTATACTGGGTCTCGCGTTCAAGGCCAACACCGACGACATTCGTTTTGCTCCATCCTTAGAAGTAATTCGCCGCTTGCTCGCCGAAGGCGCGCACCTTCGCGCCTACGACCAGGAAGCCATGGACAAAACCGCGGCAATTTTTCCTCAGGTCCGCTTCTGCCGCGAGCCCTACGACGTCGCGCGAGACGCGGATGCGCTCCTAATCCTCACGGAATGGCCCGAGTTCCGGCAACTCGATTGGTCTCTCATTTACGACAAGATGAGTCGCCCGCTGATCCTCGACGGCCGCAACCTTCTCAACCCACAAGCGATGACGCAACTTGGGTTTGAATACCATTGCTTTGGCCGGCCTCAGGAAAAGCCCTTGCCGCAATTCCTGCCAGCGCCCGTGCTGCGTGCCTCTTCCGCAATCGCCCAACAGGCTTAGTCACCACTTTCGGTGAGTAATGCCCTGCAAAAGTAGCCGCTTGTCATCCTGAGAGCGCGGTTTGCGGTCGACCGCAGATTGCGGCTCCTGCGGGAACGGGTTTCAAGGAACGCTGCGGTAGGACTGGCACCTTTGTAGGATAGACCCCCACTGCCCCCTTCATAAAAGCCTCACGTCCCATTTCTGGCCCGACGAGCAGTTGTGGCTTCGAAGTTCTTCCAATTAATGTCCTCGGGAGCGTCCACAAGCCCATGGGGTGGGCTCGTGAGCTGCATCCCCGGCGCGGGTTCCTTTTCGTCCTGAATCACCAATGCCGGGATGCCTCGTCCTAAGAGAGATCCTTCGTGAAGCGTTGGGGTGTGATTTCACTTGTCCTGTCCTTGGCCCTTGCGGCTGCGGCCTGCACTGGAGGCGTTGCCGTCAATGGCCCAGTTACTCCTCCGGTGGCGCCATCGATCACCACTCAGCCATTCAACCTGACAGTTACCGCGGGTCAGACCGCTACTTTCACAGCCTCAGCGAGCGGCACGGCGCCACTCGGCTATCAGTGGCAGAAGAACGGGACGAACATTGCCGGCGCAACTTCGGCGAGCTACACCATCTCGGCAACTACGATCGCGGATAGCGGCTCAACCTTCGACGTAGTCGTGAGCAACAGCGCGGGATCCACAACCAGCAATTCCGCAACGCTCACAGTCAACACCACACCCGTCGCTCCGGCCATCACTACAGAGCCCGCCAACCAGACTGTGACCGCAGGCCAAACCGCCACTTTCTCCGTGGTCGCCTCCGGTACGGCTCCTTTGACCTATCAATGGAACAGGAATGGTGCGGCCATCAGCGGTGCCGCCTCTTCTTCCTATACCACTCCCGCCACCACTTCCTCCGACAACAGCGCACAATTCACCGTGTCGGTCAGCAATGCCAGCGGTAGCGTGACCAGCAACACGGCCACGCTCACCGTGAACGCAGCTACCTCGACCCTGCAAATCACCACGACGCAGCTTGCTGGGGCGACCTTGTCCGGCGCTTATAGCGCCACGTTTGCAGCTTCCGGCGGTACCACTCCTTATACCTGGTCTCTTTCAAGCGGCTCGCTGCC
>Ga0209577_10000140_pt1 | contig 68452 bp, 63 predicted proteins | sample GraSoiAngelo_109_FD_185874 | JGI IMG/M metagenome (GOLD analysis project Ga0209577, IMG submission 185874) | Grasslands soil microbial communities from the Angelo Coastal Reserve, California, USA - 14_0903_12_20cm (SPAdes) (version 2) | ecosystem: Environmental > Terrestrial > Soil > Grasslands... | reverse complement strand
GCGTTCCTGTCGTTCTGAGCCGATGGCGCCGGCGGTTGGACAGCCGCCGGCGCCCCACCCGCGCCGATCTCCGGCCGATCTCCGTCGGCGTGGGTCGATAAACGACCCTTTTTAGAAAGAAATTTGACCTTCCAGGATCGTCTCGTGAAACGTGAGCCCGGAAATCGTGAGCACAAACGTCGTGCCCGGGCCGCCACGTTCAGCGGTTGCCGTGAAGGGTACGTTCGTGCCGGCGCCCAGGCCGGTGACGGTGGCTGAGCCCGTCAAGACTGCAACGGATCCGTTGATCTGGACCCCGGTAATCGCTCCGGTCACGTACATGACGTTGGTATCGAAATTCCCACTCCCCGGGTTGCCGGCCTTTGCGCTGGTGGGCGCGAGCGCCAGGCACTCGAAGCGGCCTTGGCCGTCCCGCCAGTGAAAGGTGAGCTTGGTGATAACCGGTGTGAAATCGGGTGCTCCGGTGCCACCGGCCACGGTCGTCGTGGCGCCCCCCTTGACGACTCCTCCTCCGTCCTCCCCCCACGCCAGAGCGCTGCTAGTCAAGGACAGAACGGTAATCGCAAGAATCGGTACTGTGCGGTTCATTGATGTTCTCCCGTCATGGGTAGTGGAAGCTTTCCGCCGCTCCAGGGAGCGGCGCCGGTTCAGACGCGAAGGCATGGTGGGCCTCAAGCCCACCATGCCGTGGGTCATGCCGGCCGAGTGGCTAGTCCTCTTATTCGCTAAGCAGATGGAAGAGCGTCCGACCCGCGTTTGCAGTAGCCGGGGTCCCCGTCGGCCCCACGTGGTTCCAATAGTCTACAAAGCCCTTGGACGCGGTGATTCCCTCAAACATGGACGGGGGCGCACCAGGAACAGCGCAGCTGATGATAAGGATTCCGTTGCTACCATCATCGTAGTCGACACGCAGATACGCCAACCCGGCGTGAGTCTTGGTGACATTACCGATCGTGTCGTTGAAGGTGCTAGGAAGCTGGCCGGGCGCCAGTACGAAGCGAATGAGCCGCGTCACCAGGAAGTTCCCCATGCCGGTCACCGTGACGCCATCCGCGGCGACCGTCTTCCAGGTTCCCCCACCGGTGACATCGTCATCCCCGACCGTGAAGGTGCCGAACCCCGTGACCGTAATCTCGGATCCGTCTTCGGCCAGCGCGGACGCGGTTCCACCGGCGCTGACGGTGGCGACTCCGTTTGACAAACTCAGATGGGGGATATCCCACCGGTGCCTCGATTCTCCATAGGCATTGCCTACGACCAACAGAGGCAGGAACAGGATGACCATCGCCACAAACCATCGTCTATTGATGCGCATATCGTTAAGCTCCTCGATGTAGAGATCGCCTCGGTATTTAACGGACATCTGCTCCTTTTGCGTAACGCACGAAGGGCGTGTTGCTTGTAATTGTGTCTGGGCTGTACCAGGCGTGAGGTCTCGTGCGCTGGCGGGGTGCGGGGCTGAATGCCACCGGCACTGAAAAATGCCCCAGCAGTCGCAACATGGGTGTCCCCTGTCGCTTGTAGTTGGAATGTCTTGAACGCCCCCCGCGGCGGCGACGCACCCTAACATCGAGGGCTGAGATGAGCAATGGGGCGAAACCCGGGTCATCCGTTGGTCGTCTGAAGGCACGACGTGCGAACCAAACCTCGCACGCACGGCCTGCTGCCGTGTTGCGATGCAACGGCCAGGCACGCAAACCAAGGGGAGGTCTCAGCTGAGCTCGCGGAACTTCCCGAGCAGCGGGAAATACAACGCGGCGCGTACCGGTTGCGGACCCAGGGCGCGCGCCAGCGCCACGTAGCCCGCAAGCTGACCCTGGTAGCGCTGCATTTCCTGCTCGAGGAAGCTCTCGAGCGAGCCGCCCTCGTGGCGGCTGGTCTTGTAGTCGATCACCCAGCGCGTGCCGGCCTCGTCCACGAAGCAGCGATCGATCACCACGCTGCGCAGTCGGCCGGCGGTGAGGCCGGTCAGGGCCAGCTCGCTGTGCGCCTCGGCGTGCCCGGCGCCGAGTATCCAGCGGCCGCGCTCGTCGGCGAGGGTGCGCGCGAGGGCCGTGAGCACCAGGCTCGCCGCCTCCCCTGCCTCGCGCTCAGGCACGCCCGCGCGCCGCAGCTGCCGCAGCACCGCCTCGCGCTGCCCCTGAAGCTGCGCGCCGGTGGGCAGCGCAGGCGCGTCCGCGATCTGCGCCAGCAGCGCATGCACCACGGTGCCGATGTGACGCTGAGTTTCCCCGACCCAGCTGAATTCGGGAGTCTCGATCGAGGAGCGCTCGAGGGGCAGATGCGGCAACGGCTCGGCCGCGGGCAGCTCCGGCGAGCACCACGCGTCGTGCAGTCGCCGCAGCGGCAATGCCTGGGCGCGTCCTGCGCTTGGTGCGCCGGGGGCCGGCGCCTGTGTCTGGAAGCGCTCGGCGAGCGCCGGCCACAGGCACGCGAGGAGCGAGCGCGGGTCCGGGTCGAAGCGAGCGCCGCTCTTCACCTTCGGGGCGCCGGACAGATGCAGCGTCTCGCGGGCACGGGTCGCAGCCACGTACATGAGGCGCGTGCGCTCGTGCCGGGCGCGGGTCGAGAGCAGCCCGGCGAGGAACGCATTCAACTCGCCCCCGCCCTCCTCCCCGATGGCCGCAGCAGGCGCCACGATGAGATCACTCGCACCGCGCTCGCGCGGCAGGTCGATCCAGCGCAACAGGGGCCGCTCGCCGGCGCCGACGCTGCGGTCGAGTCCCGGCACCAGCACATGATCGAACTCCAGACCCTTGGCGCGGTGAATGGTCATGACCTGGACGGGATTTGCGCCTGGGGCATCCGCGGCGCTGTACAGGTCCTGCAGCAGGGCCGGGAAGTCCTCGGGCCCGCGCCACTCGAAGGCCGCCGCCCGCTCGGCGAGGGCGGAGAAGAACACGCGCGCGTCCCGCAGCTCCGAGCGCGGGTACGCATCCGGTGCGCCCAGCTGTACCCAGGTCGCCTCGAGCCAGTCTGCCGCCGGTGCGGCATCGCGCTGCTCGAGCGCTCGAGCCAGCACTTCGTGCACGCGCGCCAGGCGCGCAAGATCGCGCGGCGCACAGCGGGCCAGGCGAGCGGTGTCCGCGAGCGCTTCCCAGAGGAGCTGCGAGTCCTCGGGACCCGAGAGCGCGGTGAGCGTCGCCAGGCTCGCGCCACACCAGGGAGCGCGCAGCACGGCGAGCCAGGCGCTGCGGTCGCCGAGGTCGTGCAACGCCCGGGCGAGCTGCACCAGGTCGCGCACGATCGGCCGCTGCGCCAACGGCACCAGATCCACCCCGAGCACCTCGACACCGGCTGTCCGCAGCGCATTCACGATCGGAACGGCGTGCGCGTGCGCCGCCACCAGCACCGCCACGCGCGCATCGGGCTCGCGGCCCCGCAGCGCGCTGATGTGCGTGGCAATCGAGCGCGCCTCGGCGTCGCGGTCGCCGGGAAACAGGCGCAGCTGCACGCTCGCCTGCGCAGGGGGCGACCTCTCGCCCCGCACCCGGGCGGGGACACTGGCGCTGAAGGCGATCGCCCCGGCGCGCAGCTCGTCGGCGGCGGGGAACACCTGCGCAAACACCTCGTTGCTCCAGTCGACGAGCGCGGGCGTGGCGCGGAAATTGCGCGTGAGCCGCAGCGGTGTGAGGCGCACGTTGCCGATTCCATGCTCGCGCGCGCTGATGAACAGGCCGACCTCCGCGTCACGGAAGCGGTAGATCGACTGCATCGGATCGCCCACGATGAACAGCGTGCGCCCATCGCCCTCCTCCCAGGCCGCGGTCAGCGATTCGAGCAGCTGGAACTGCGCCAGCGAGGTGTCCTGGAACTCATCGACCAGAATGTGGGTGAAGGCCAGGCCGGTGCGCAGCGCGAGCTCCGTGGGGAGCCCTGCGTCCGCGAGCGCCGCGCGCGCCGCACCGGTGACGTAGGTGTAATCGACGCGCCCGGCTTCCGCGAATTCCACGTGCAGCTCGCGCGCCGCGTGCTCGAGCACGCGCGACAGCGCCGCGATCGCCGCCTCGTCCGCCGCGCTCAGGGCCGCCGCCGGCAGTGCAGCCACGGCCTGCAGCAGCCGCGCGCTCCCCGCTACGCGGCTCAACTGCGCGATGCAGGAGCGCAGCGCCTCGCGCGCCGGGGGCGCCGCGTACTCGGGTCCGAGCAGCTTCTCGGTGAGTCGCACACGCCAGCGCCCGCCGGCCAGCGTGCAGTCTGCGAGGCGCTTCCAGGCGGGAAGGTGCGCGGGATCGCCCCCCAGCGCTCCGACGCCGGGGAGCTGCTGCGCGGCGAGCCGCAGCGCCGGCGGCAGAGCTGCACGGGCCGCCGCCAGGTGATCGCGGATGATGTCGGCGAGACTCGCGTTGACGCGCGCGCACAGCTGCCCCGGCCCGGTCTCAAGCACGTAGCGCAGCCAGTGAGCGCGCTCAGCCAGCATGTCCGCGAGCAGCCTCTCGACGTTGTTCCAATGGTTGTCGAGACGCTCGAACAGCAGCTCGGTGGCTGCGCCGAGCACGGTATCGGCCTCCGCGGCGAGCAGCGTGCGGCGCGCCGCACGCCGATACAGCTCCCGCGGCGTCTCGGTGACCCGCAGCGCGCCGCCGGAGCGGGCGGCGATCGGCAGCTGGCTCGCGAGCCAATAGGTGAACGAGTCGATGGTCTGGATTCGCAGCGCGCCCGGGTCCTGCTCGAGGTTCCAGCCGCGCGCCGCGCCATGGCGCAGCGCCGCCGCGGCGAGCGCGCGCAACTGCCCGGCGCACGGGTCATCGGCTGCACTCTCCCCGCGCAGCGCCTGGGTCACGCGGGCGCGCATCTCGGCCGCGGCCTTGCGCGTGAAGGTGATGGCGAGGATCGCGCCCGGCTCGTCCACCGTGCACAGCAGGCGCAGAAAGCGCTGCGTGAGCATGGAGGTCTTGCCGGATCCGGCCGGCGCCTGCAGCAGGATCGAGCGCCGCGGGTCGACGGCGCGCTCGCGGGCCTCGGCATCGGCGCGGGCGAGCTCATTCATCGGCGGCCTCGGGCGCGGCGCCGGGTGGATCCACGCCGCCCGCGCGCTCGCTGATGCGGCAGATGTCGATGACGTGACAGTAGTCGCAGGCTCCGGGGCGCGGGTCGACGGCCGCCTCGCCGGCGAGAAAGCCGCGGATCAGACCCGTGAGGAGGGCCCGCCAGGCGCGCCGCTGCTCTGTCCAGGCATCCGCGGCACCCGCCGCTCGCACGGGCCTGACCGCGGGCAGCAGATGCGGCGCGCGCGCGATGCCGTCGAAACGCACCTCGCGCGCGTTCACGCTCACGGTGGCGAGGGCCACCACCTCCTCGCCGAGGGCTTCCGAGTAGGCGAGCAATTGCGGATGCGTCGGCCGCTCGCCGTACCAATCCGCGCTCACACGCCGCCCGCTCTTGTAATCGAGGATCGCGCGCCCGCCGCCGGCGAGGGCGTCGACGCGATCGATGCGCATACGCAGCCTCGCCCCCGCGAGAGCGAGCTCGGCGTCACTCTCGAGCGAGTGCACGCTGAAGGGCGCGCGTTCGCGCTCGCGCTCGCATAAGCGCAAGATCAGGCGCGCCGCGCGGCGGCACTCGCGCCCCAGCGCGGGCGGCATCTCCACGAACAGGTCCAGCTGCGCTTCGGCGAGGGCGCGCTGCCGGCGGCCCCGGCCCGCAGGACCTGCCAGCATGGCCTGCGCCGCCCGCTCGACGCTCGCCGCGATGAGCGCGTCCAGCGCCGCAGCGGACAGCGCCCCGAGCGAGCGCGAGTCGCGCAACCGCTCCCACAGTCTCTGCAGCGCCGCGTGCAGCAGCTCACCGCGGCGGTGCGGCGCGATGCCCGGCTCCACGCTCTCGCGCCGCGTGCTGCCGAGCCGCAATTCAGCGTAGGCGCGAAACGGACACTGGTTCTGCAGATCGAGACTCCTCGTGCCCCGCGGCAACGGCTGGGCGGGGGCCCACGGACGTCCGGTGGCGTCGATGAGCGATTCGGTCAGGCCCTCGCGATGCAGACTCGCCGGCAGCCACGGGGCGCTCTGCGCGGGCGGTTCGAGCTCGGCGCCTGCCAGCAGCGGGCTGGGCAGCAACTGCAGGTCCTCGGAATACAGCGGCGCGGACAGCACCAGCTCGACACTCGCGCGGCTCAAGGCCGCGAGCAGCGCGCGCGCCTGCGCCAGGCGTCCCGCGGCACTCGCGGCCGGGATGCCCGCAGCCAACTGGGCGGGCAGCGGCAGGAACGAGTCCGGCTGGACCGGTTGCGGAAACACCTCGGCGTGAAGCCCCGCCACCCAGATGCCGTCGTACTGCACGACCGGGTCGGCGAGCGCGGGCGAGACAGTGACGGTCGGGTCCGCATCGGCCGGCCGGAAGGCGCGGCTTGCAGCGAGCTCCCTCAGGAGGCCGAGCGCCTGTGCGCGCGCCACGGACCCGAGGCTGCCGCCGAGCTCCCCGAACTCCTCGAGCAGCTCATGCCAGCGCATGAGGGTCTGCTGGCCGGCGCTGTGCGCAGCAGCAGGCCCGGGCCAGCCGGCCGCGGTGAGCGCCGCGGCGAAGCGCTCCGACCAGGCGCGCGGTGAGCCGCTCCCCTCCCCGAGGGCGGCGACGGCGTTGGTGAGCTGCGCGCTGAATTCGCGCGCCGCGGCCTGCAGCTGCGGCGCTGCCAGCCGCAGCCCCCCCAAGAGCTCACGCAGGCGCAGGCTGGGTACGGCACGCTCGCGTAACGTGAGATCCAGTCGCGCGCGCGCGGCGGCAGACGGAGCGCTCCAGTGCGGCGCGCGCAGCCAGCGGCTGAAGGCTTCAAAATCCCCCTCGCGGCCTGCGAGCCACTCGAGCGTCGTGAGCGCATGCGCGATCATCGGCAGCTGGGCGAGGGGCTGACCGCCCTCGATGGCGGCCGGCGTATCGGCAGGCGCTGCCCCGGCGAGCACGCTGCGTGGATCGAGCGCCTGGCGAATGAGTGTCGCGAGCCGCTCGCGTGGTCCGGGCGCACCGGGCAGGATGACCAGCAGCCGCGCGTCGGGTTGGGCCAGGACACGCTCGCGGCACCACGCGGCGATTCGCTCGAGCTCCTCCTGCGTATCGGCGGCGCGCAGGATTTTGGTTGCGGCGGATGGGGCACGCGCCTCCGGGGCCTGCGGCGTGGCGCGCGGCTGGCGCGCCGCCGCGATCGCGCGCAGGCGCGGCGCGAGGCTATCGAAGCCGCGCAAGAGCAGCGCGCGGCCCCCGCCCGCCGCCGCGATCCGCTGCAGGAGCGAGCCCACGCTCGCCGCGCGCAGTGAGCGGCAGCGCTCGTCAAACACCCGCTGTGCCTCGCACAGCACAGTCGCCTCGCTGTCGGGGGCCCCCGCCCTGGGAGCGATACCGTAGTGCGCCGCCAGCTCACTCGAGTGCTGCAGCGACTGCGCCAGCGCGCCGCCGTTCACGAGGGCGAAGCGGCGCGTGGCCGCCGCCGCGCATTCCCGCCACAGCAGCCACTCCTCGGCGCTCGTGAGCAGCCGCGGCCACTCGCACGCCTCGGCGGCCGCGCAGCGCTCGGCTTCGCGCCGCAGCCACACGGCGCTCGAGTGCACATCCGCGCTCGCCCAGACGCGTCCGCCTGCCCGCAGCCTTGCTGCCGCGTGCGCGAGCCGCACCGCGTGTGCGCGCTGCGGGGACGGCACGACGAGGGTGCCGTGATCGCGCAGATGCTCGGTTACGTCGGTTGGAAGCCTAAACAAAACAGGCTATTAGGATATCTTTAGATAAGTTACTTGAAGCGCGAGGTTGCACTCACCACGTTGCTCGCCGTGCCCTCGGCAGCCAGGTTCTCGCGCGCGCCGGCCGCGTAGGCGCCGAGCAGCTCCTCGATGCGGGCGAAGACATCCCGCAGCGTCGCCGCATCGGGAAGGTTGGTGATGCGGAAGTGATTGCGGTACGGCACGTTGAAGCTGACGCCCGGCGCGACCAGCACGTGCTTCTGCTCGAGCAGGTCGAGCGTGAATTGCTGATCGTCGAAATCCGGCAGCACACTCGGCTCCACCCCGACGAAGGCGTACATCGCCCCGCCGGGAGGCGCGAGCCGCAGAAACCGGCTGCCCTGCACTGCGGTGAGGATCGCGGCGCGCGAGTCGTGCAGCCGCCCGCCCGGGGCGATGAGCTCGCGAATGCTCTGATGACCGCCGAGCGCGGTTTGCACCGCCCACTGCGCGAGCACGTTGCTGCACAGGCGCAGCGACGCGAGCAGCTCCAGCGCGTTCAGGTATTCGGCCGCCGCATGGGTGCGCCCCGAGAACACCGCCCAGCCCACGCGGTAGCCGCAGGCGCGATAGACCTTGGACAGGCCCGAGAGTGTCGCGCACAGCGTATCGCGCACCAGAGTCGCCATGGGCACGAACTCGGCGCCGTCGTACGTCATCTGGTCGTAGATCTCGTCGCTGAACACGATCAGACCGCGCCGCTCGGCCAGTTGCGCGAGCGCTTCCAGAACCGCACGCGGATAGACCGCGCCAGTGGGATTGTTGGGATTGATGATGACCAGGGCGCGCGTCCTGGCCGTCACCAGCTGCGCCACTTCCTGCGGGTCGGGCACGAAGGCGTTGCCGGGGCGGCACGGATAGTGCACGGGGCGGCCGCGGTTGAGGGTGACGGCCGCGGTCCACAAGGGATAGTCCGGGCTCGGCACCAGCACTTCGTCGCCCTCGTCGAGGAGCGCGCGCAGCACCAGATCGATGAGCTCGCTCACGCCGTTGCCGATGAAGACATCCTCGGCGGTGACGCCGGTGATGCCGCGGGCCTGCTGCTGCATGACCACCGCTTCGCGCGCCGGAAAGATGCCCTTCTGATGGCAGTACCCTTCCGCCTCCGCGAGGTTCTCGATCATGGCGAGTCGCATGGTCTCGGGCGTACGCAGGCCGAAGGCTCTGGGGTTGCCGATGTTGAGCGAGACGATCTCGTAGCCCTGGCGCTCGAGCTCGTGCGCGCGCCGCGCGAGGCGCCCGCGGATCTCATAGCGCACGTGCCTGAGGCTGTCGCTGGGGCGGATACCCGCTTCGCTCGTCATGGGCAAAGAATAGCAGTCCTGCGTTAGGTTCCCTAAGACTCTAGGGCAGCTCGCGCCAGCGGTGGCACGCCACGCGCCGTGTGTCCGGGAGCTCTTCCCACTCGGGAATGCGCTCGGCGCACACCGGGGCCGCGTGCGGGCAGCGGGTGCGGTACACGCAGCCGCTCGGCGGCGACAGCGGTGAGGGCGGCTCGCCGGGTCGGGCGCGCGCCAGGCGCGCGGGCTGAATGTCGGGGTCGGGAATGGGGACCGCCGCCAGCAGCTCGCGGGTGTAGGGATGGCGCGGCCGCGTATACAGGCTGTGCGCGGGTGCGAGCTCCATCATGCGCCCGAGATACAGCACCAGTACGCGCTCGCACAGCTGCCTCACCAGCGCCAGATTGTGACTGACGAACAGCAGGCACATGTCCGACTCGCGCTTCAGGTGCGCGAGCAGGGTCACGATCTGCTGCTGGGTCGGGACATCCAGCGCACTGACCGGCTCGTCGCAGATGAGCAGACGGGGCTTCAGGATCGTGGCGCGGGCGATGCCGACACGCTGGCACTGTCCGCCGGAGAGCTCGTGCGGGTAGCGGCTCGCGAGCTCGGCGGTGAGTCCCACGCGGCGCAGCACCGCGGCGAGTTGCGCGGCGCGCGCGGCGCGATCGAGATCCGGGGCGTGCACCCGCAGCGGCTCGCCCACGATCTCGCCGACCGTCATGCGCGGATCGAGGCTTCCCAGCGGGTCCTGGAAGATGATCTGCAGATCGCGTCGCAGCGCGCGCAGCACACCTTGGGGCAGATCCGCGAGCGCCTGCCCCATCCACACGACGCGACCGGCGGCGGGGCGCAGCAGCTGCAGCGCGGCGCGCACGAGGGTCGACTTGCCGCAGCCGGATTCGCCCACCACCCCGAGCGACTCGCCAGCGTACAGCTCCAGACTCACCGCGCTCACGGCCGTGAGCCGTGCGTGTGGGCCGAACCAACCGCGGCCGACATCGAAGCGCACGGTGAGGTCCGTCAGCCTCAGGGCCGCGGGGGATCCGGGCGGCGCTGCTGCAGCGCCGGGCGGTGCGCCGTCGGCGTCCAGGCGCGGCGCATCGCGCACCAGGGTACGGGTGTAGGGATCGCGCGGGGTCTTGAGAACCGCCGCGACCGGGCCCGTCTCGACGATACACCCCTCGCGCAGGACCGCGACGCGGTCGGCGACGCCGGCCACCGCTCCCAGGTCGTGGGTGATGAGCACCATGGCCATGGCGCGCTCGCGCTTGAGCTCGGCGAGCAGCGCGAGGATCTGCGCCTGGATGGTGACGTCCAGTGAGGTGGTCGGCTCGTCGGCGATGAGCAGCTGCGGCTCGCTGCTCAAGGCAATCGCGATCATCACGCGCTGGCGCAGACCTCCGGAGAGCTCGTGCGGATACTGCCGCATGCGCCGCTCGGGATCGGAGACCTGCACGCGCTCGAGCAGCGTGAGCGCCGTGGCGTGCGCCGCGGCCCGACCCACTCCCCGGTGGCGCCTGATGACTTCGGCGATCTGCCCGCCTACGGTCAGGTGCGGGGTGAGCGAGGTCATCGGATCCTGGAACACCATGCCGATACCGGCGCCGCGCACGCGATCCAGCGCCGCGGGCGCGAGCTTCAGCAGCTCGGTGCCGAGAAAGCGGGCACTGCCCTGCGCGCGGCCGTTCGCCGCCAGCAGGCCCAGCACGGCGAGAAACACCTGGCTCTTGCCGGCGCCGGATTCCCCCACCACGCCCAGGCACTCACCGCGCTCGACGGCGAGGGTGACGTCGCGCGCGGCCGTGATGCGGCCCCGGGGCGTGTCGAAGGTGACGGTGAGCCCGGACAGGCTCAGCACGGCCGGCGCCGCCGCGGCCTCAGCGCTCGCGGGGATCGAAGGCATCACGTAAACCGTCGCCGAGGAAATTGAAGCACACGAGCAGCACCACCAGGAAAGCCGCGGGCACCAGCAGCATCCACGGCGCCGACTCCATCTCCTGCGCCCCCGTCAGGATCAGATTGCCGAGGCTCGCGTGCGGCTCCTGCACTCCGAGCCCCAGGAAACTCAGAAAGCTCTCGAACACGATGATCTGCGGAACGATGAGCGTCGCGTAGACCAGCACCGGCCCCAGCAGGTTCGGCACGATGTGGCGCAACAGGATGGCCGGCGCGGGAACCCCCACCGCGCGCGCCGCCTCGATGAACTCGCGGTGCTTCAGGGCGAGCGCCTGGCCGCGCACGATGCGCGCGGTGGTGAGCCACCCCACCGCGCCGAGCGCCAGCAGTAGCGCCGCGATGCTGCCGCGCTGCCACAGCGTCGTCAGGATGATGACGATGAACAGGTACGGCAGCGAGTACAACACATCCACCAGGCGCATCATCCATCCATCGGTGCGCCCGCCGGCCAGTCCCGCCACCGCGCCCCACAGCACTCCGATCACCAGACTCACCAGGCTCGCGAGCACGCTGATGAGCAGCGACAGACGCACGCCATGGAGCGTGCGTACGAACAGATCGCGTCCCAGGCGGTCGGTGCCGAGCCAGTGCGCAGCGCTGGCTCCGGGTGGCAGCGCGAGGTGCTGCCAGTCGAGGCTCTCGTAGCCCCAGGGGCTGAGCGCCGGCGCCAGGAGCGCGAACAGCGCCACGAGCACGATGACGCCGAGGGCTGCCAGGGCGATGCGGTCGCGCCTCAGGCGCCGCCCGGCGTCGCGCCACAGTCCGCGCGCGCCCCTTGGCGAGTGTTCATTCACGCCGGACGCCCGGGTCCAGAGCGCCGTAGATCAGGTCGGCGATGAGGTTGAGAAGGAGCGTGAGTGCGCCGTAAACCACGACCATGCCCATGACGAGCGGATAGTCGCGATCGATCGCGCCCTCGACCAGGTAGCGGCCGGTGCCCGGCAGACCAAACACCGTCTCCACGACCAGCGAGCCGGTCATCACGAACGCCACCGCGGGACCCAAGTAGCTCACCACCGGCATCAGGGCCGGGCGCAGCGCATGACGCCACAGCACGCGCGCCGCGCCCAGTCCCCGGGCCCGAGCGCTGAGCACGTAGTGCGCGGCGAGCACCTCGAGGAGACTCGCGCGGGTGAGCCTCGCCAGGTACGCCGCCACCGGCAGCGCCAGCGTCAGCACCGGCAGCACCAGATAGCGCGGCGCGCCGTGCTGCCAGCCCGCCACCGGCAGCCAGCGCAGGTACAGTCCGAACAGGAGCGCCAACAGCGGGCCGGTGACGAAGCTCGGCAGCGCGAGCGCCACGGCGGCGAGCGTCGTGATGCAGTAGTCGGCGGCGCGGTTGCGCCACAGCGCCGCGAGGACCCCAGCGGGAACTCCCGTGAGCACGGCCAGCAGAATCGCCGCAAGGCCCAGGGTCGCCGACAGCGGCAGGCCCTGGGCGATGAGCTCGGACACGGTGAAATCGCGCTGCCTGAGCGAGGGCCCGAAATCACCGCGCAGCAGGCCGCGCAGGTAGTGTGCGTACTGCACCGTGAGCGGCTCATCGAGTCCGTAGAGGCGCTCGAGGTTGGCCCGCACGGGGGGCGGCAGCGCCTGCTCCTGCGCGAACGGCCCGCCGGGGGCCAGGCGCACGACACAGAACGAGACGCTGATGATGACGAGCAGGGTGGGGACAGTTCCGGCGATGCGACGGAGCGCGTAGCTCAGCATGATCGGACTTTAGGGAGGCGGCGCGCAATCCGTCAACGGCGCGGCACGTCCCGTCAACACCCCAACGGGCCTGCCGCTATACTGCAGGCCGTATGAAACGCATCCTGGTCGGAATCAAGCGCGTCGTGGATTACAACGTGCGCATCCGGGTGAAGCCCGATGGGAGCGGCGTCATCACCGACGGGGTCAAGATGAGCGTCAACCCCTTCGATGACATCGCGCTCGAGGAGGCGCTGCGCATCAAGGAACGCGGCCTCGCCGAGGAAGTCATCGTCGCCACGGTGGGACCGGCGGACTGCCAGCAGCAGCTGCGCACCGCGCTGGCGATGGGGGCGGATCGCGCCCTGCACGTGCAGGCGGACGGTGTGGTCGAACCGCTGGTTGCGGCGCGGGCGCTGCTGAAGCTCATCGAGCGCGAGCAGCCGCTGCTGGTCATCCTCGGCAAACAGGCGATCGACGACGACAACGGCCAGACCGGCCAGGTGCTGGCAGCGCTGTGGAACCGCCCCCAGGCCACCTACGCTTCGAAGATCGAGCTCAGCGCGGGCACGGCGCGCGTCACGCGCGAGGTGGATGCGGGGCTCGAGACCCTGGAGGTGGACCTGCCGGCGGTCATCACCACCGACCTGCGCCTGAACGAGCCGCGCTACGTCAAGCTCCCGGACATCATGAAGGCGAAGAAAAAACCGCTCGACACTCTCACCCTGAGCGCCCTCGGGGTAGAGCAGCGCCAGCAGCTGAAGCTCGTGCGCTTCGACCCCCCGCCGCAGCGGCAGAAGGGCATCAGGGTAACGGACGCCGCGGAGCTGCTCGCGGCGCTCAAGAGCAAGGGTTTACTGTGAACAGCCGCGTCCTCATCGTCGCCGAGCACGAGGGCGCGAAGCTCAACCCCAGCACCGCCAAGTGCGTCACCTGCGCCCGGGGCATCCCCGGCGCACAGATCACCATCGTGGTGTGCGCGGTGGATGCGGCGGCGGTCGCCGCGCAGGCGGCCCAGCTGTCGGGCGTCGCCCGCGTGCTGTGCGTCGAGAATCCGGCCAACGCCCATGCGCTCGCCGCGGTGTGGGCGCCGCAGGTGCTCGCGATCGCCGCTCCCTTCAGCCACATCCTCGGTCCCTCGACCACCTTCGGCAAGGACCTGATGGCGCGCATCGCCGGGCTCCTCGGGGCGCCGCAGGTGAGCGACATCATGGCCATCGAGAGCGCCACGCGCTTTCGCAGACCCGTCTACGCCGGCAACGCGCTGCTCACGGTCGAGAGCAGTGGCGAGGGCCAGCTCGTGGGCACGGTGCGCACCGCCTCGTTCCAGGCGGCCGCGGGCGGCGGGGCCGCGCCGATCGAGAAGGCAGCCGTGAGCGTCGAGCTCCCCACCCACACGCGCTTCGTGTCGGTGTCGGCCGCCAGGAGCGACCGCCCGGATCTGCAGACCGCCCGGCGGGTGATTTCCGGTGGCCGCGCGCTCGGCAGCGCCGAGGGCTTCAAGATCCTCTACCGCCTGGCGGACAAGCTGGGTGCCGCGGTGGGGGCTTCGCGCGCCGCCGTGGACGCCGGTTACGCACCCAACGAGATGCAGGTCGGACAGACCGGCAAGATCATCGCCCCCGAGCTGTACGTCGCGGTCGGCATCTCGGGTGCGATCCAGCACCTGACGGGCATCAAGGACGCGCGCACCATCGTCGCCATCAACAAGGACGGCGAGGCGCCGATTTTCGAGGTCGCCGACATCGGCCTGGTGGGGGATCTGTTCCAGATCATCCCCGAGATCGAGCGGCTGCTGTAGCGATTGCAGCGCGGCGGACGAAAAGGCGTGGCCTTCGCTCGCCTGGCGCTCGCCTAGAGCTGGCCGAGGACGTATTCGGCCGCGGACACCTTGAACTGACCGGGCGCCTCGACGTTGACGTGCGTGGCCAGGCCGTCGCGCACGATGAGCGCGAAGCGCTGGCCACGCGTCCCCATGCCGAAGCCCTTGGCGTCGAGCTCCAGTCCGAGCGCGCGCGCGTAGTCGCCGTTGCCGTCCGCCAGCATCACAATCCTGTCCCCCACTCCCGAGGCCTTGCCCCAGGCGTTCATGACGAACACGTCGTTCACGGCCATGCATGCGATGGTGTCGACGCCCTTGGCGCGGATCTGATCGGCCAGCTGCACGAATCCGGGCAGGTGCTTCGCGTCGCAGGTCGGGGTGAAGGCCCCCGGCACCGAGAACAGCACCACCAGCTTGCCCTTGAAGAGCTCATCGGTCGAGAGGTCCTTGGGCCCCTCCTTGGTCATTTTCTTGAGCGTGCCCCGGGGCATGCGCTCACCTGCCTTGATTGCCATGGTCCCTCCCATCATGCCTGCTTCGCGTGCAGGCTCCACAGGTTGGCGAGACGCTCGAGCGAGGGATCCCCCTTCACCTCATGGAAAGACTTGGTCGCATCCTCCTTGTGGCCGGCCTTGAGCTGCGCGATGCCGAGCAACAGCCGCGCCTCGGTTTCGTTGCGCAGACCCCCCTTGGTCAGGCCCTTGGCGAGCTGGTCCGCGGCCTTGTCATACTGCCCGTAGCCGAGGTAGGCGAGGCCCACCCCGACGTTCTTCACACCGGTAGGCGCGGCGTCCGCATCCTTCTCGATCTTCGGCAGATTCGCCTGGTCGGTGGCGGCGGCTTTCCTGGCGGTCTCGAGCAGCCGCTGATTCTTCGCCTTGGCGCGCGCGTCGGTGAACACACCCTTGGCGAGGCCCTTTTCCAGAACACGCTGCGCCTCGCCGGGCGAGCCGGCCTCCAGAGCGAGCTGCGCCATCTCGGTGTAGTCATCCGGGCTCTTCAGCACGTCGACTTCCGACATGAGGCGGTAGGTCTGCAGCGTGTTGGCGTCATTGCCCGAAGTCTGCTGGCGCATGGTGTACAGCAGCTGGTACCAGTAGTCGGGCTTGGGGTAGTAGGTGACGACCTTCTCCAGCGCACGGGTCTCGCAGGCCGTATCATTGAGCTTCACACAGGCGCTCAGTATCAGCTGCAGCGATTCGCTCTTGGGCGTCTGGCCGTTCTTGGCCTGGGTGTCGACCATGCCTTCCTCGAAGTGCAGCGTGCCCTTCCAGTCACCCTTGAGGTAGTACGCCTGGCCCACGAGGGTTCTGAGCTCCTGGTCCGCGAATCCTCCCTTGATGGCGCGGTTACCGAACTCGATCGCCTTGTCGTAGTTCTTGACCTGGTAGTTCGCTTCGGCCAGCTGGCGCACGCGGGTAGGGATTTCGGACTGTGGCGTGAAGCCGTCATCGAGCTCCGCCTCCCACGCCTTGGCGGCCTCCGCGTAGTTCTGGGTGCGCGCGTAGGCGAAGCCCAGCATGTCATTGATCAGGTGCTGGTCGTACGCGGTCTTGCCGCCGATGCCCTCCGCTTCGCGCAGCTTCGCGATCGCATCGGCATACTTTTTCGCATTCAGGTCATCGTGGGCCTCCTTGAGAGGCTTCGCCAGCTTGGCGCTGTTGGTCTGCTTGCCCTCGGCGCCGGCAGCCGTCACCGGCACCAGGCCCGCGATGATGACGGCGCCTGCGAGCAGCGTCCGGACGGATCGAGCAGTGTCTTTCATGGTGGTGTCTTGCATGGCTCGCTAGTCCCTGAATTCAGCCACGTTGACGAAGCCGATCTTCTTCATGTGGTCGCGTTGCGCAGCCGCCAGCACCTTGGCCACGACATCGTACTTGGCGCGGCGATCGGGGCGCAGGTGAATCTCCGGCTGCGGGTCCTTGTCCCTCTCGGCGTGAAAATAGCTCTCCAGCTGCGGCAGACCCGAGACCTGAGAGCCGTTCCACACCACGGCGCCGTCGAAGTCGATCTCGAGGTCGATGACCTCCGGAGGCGTCGGTGGGGGCGGCGGCGGGTTGGTCACGTTCGGCATGTCGAGCTTGACCGCGTGGGTCATGACGGGCAGCGTCACGATGAGGGTGACCAGCAGCACCAGCATCACGTCGATGAGGGGCGTCGTGTTGATGTCGCAGAAGGTGGCCCCGGAGGCTGTGCCGACACTCATTGCCATGTTGAGCTCCTCGCTTCAGCGGTAGCCGCGGATGCCGTGGTCGGGCTCGGTCAGAAAGCCGACCTTTTGGATGCCACCGCGCTGGATCGCGTACATGACGCGGCCGATCGCCTCGTAGCGCGTATCCTTGTCGCCGCGGATCTGAATCTCCGGCTGCGGCTTCCTGACCGCGGCCTCCTTGACGAACGCGAGCAGCGCGTTGCGATCGGCCACGCGCTTATCGTTCCAGTAGACATTGCCGTCCTTGTCCACCGCGATGGTGATGTTCTCGGGCTTGGTCTTCGTCGGGATATTGACGGCTTTCGGCAGAGCGACCGGGACGGTCTTGGTGATCACCGGAATGGTGATGAGGAAGATGATCAGCAACACCAGCATGACGTCCACCAGCGGCGTCGTGTTGATGTTCGACATCACGGTGTTCTCGTCCGAGCTTCCACCGACACTCATTGACATTGGTCAGTCCTCGCGCTTCGCCTTGGCAGCCGCCGGACGCACACCGCCGCCGCTCTCGCTGCCCATGCGGGCGCCGCTCACCAGATAGGCGTGCAGGTCGCTGGCAAAGTTCCGTAGCGCCTCCTGGAGCAGCTTGTTGCGCCCGAGCAGCCAGTTGTAACCCATGACCGCCGGTACCGCGACGAACAGGCCGATGGCGGTCATGATGAGCGCCTCACCCACCGGGCCCGCGACCTTGTCGATGCTCGCCTGGCCGGCGATGCCGATCGACACCAGCGCGTTGAGGATGCCCCAGACCGTGCCGAACAGGCCCACGAACGGCGCCACGGACCCGACCGTGGCGAGCAGGCCCAGGCCGCCGTTCAGCTTGCTGTTGACCTGGTCGACGGCGCGCTGCAGCGACATGGTGATCCACTCGTGCAGATCGATGCGGTCGGTGAGGCGACCGTCGTGATGCGAGGCGGCGCGCAGGCCGTCCTCGGCAATGCCGCGGAAGTCATCGCCCTTCTTCAGGCGGTCGACCCCGTCCTTGATCGAGGGTGCGCTCCAGAACTGCCTCTCGACGACACGTGCGGACTGCTTGAGCTTGCGCTGGTCCCACAGCTTCGTGAGCATGACGTACCACGAGGCCAGCGACATGATGAGCAGCAGCACCAGCACGGCGCGGGCGATGATGTCGCCGGTCGCCCAGAGCGCCGCGAGACCATACGGGTTGTCGGTTGAGACGGTGGCTTGGTTTTCCATGGTTTTCCTCGAAGCAAAAAAAGCGCCGCACACAACGGGTGCGGCGTTACGGATCATTTGGTCATCTGGAACTTGATGCGGAAGTCGAAACAACCGTCGACGGGCTTGCCGTCCTCGGTGGCGGCTACGTAGTGGCCGGCGCCGGCCTTGGCGAGATTGACCGCCCCTTCATCCAGGCGTGCGCTGCCTGAGCTCTGGGTGACCGTCGGGGGTGCGCTCAGCTTGCCGTTGGCGCCGATGCACACGTGCAGAGTCGGCGTGCCCTCTTCCCCCAAGCGCTTGGACGCCGCGGGGTAATAATCCTCGGTGTTCGGGAAACCCTTGCCCAGCTTGGGCGCCGTCCGGGAGCTCGGCCGCGGCGGTGCCGGCGGATGCGGCGTGGCGGCCACGGCCGTGATGGCGGTGGTCTGCGGGGCTTCCACCGGCATGTCAATCGTGACGTCCGGCGGCGGCACTTCCACCGGCGGCTTCTCGAACTCCGGCGGCGGCGGCGGCGGCGGTTCCTTCTCGACCTTGCGCTCCTCCACGATGTCGGTCTGGATGGGAGGGGCGATCACTTCGAGCGCGCGGCGCGCCAGCCCGGTGGCGAGCGCCCAGGCGATGAACACGTGCAGGGCGATGATGGTCACGAGCACCGCGCCACGGCGCGTCATGAACTGGGAATCGTGTGCGTAGACAGCCATGAGTTGTTATCGCGACCTTACTCTGGACACACCAAGCCCTGGTGAGCACAAACTGAAGTCTTTTTCGTAGCTCTCAGCCCGAAGGACCCGACCCCGGTCCCGGCAGCTGCGCCTGCCGGACTCCTTATCATACTTACCAACGCACCCATCGTCGGCATTCTGGCCGGCGGGCGCGTGATTTCTGTCTTCCCCCCGGACGATACTCGCGGCGTGCACGCAGTGTCGAATGCTGCGCGAACTGTAACCGCTGCCGAGGGGCACTGACAACTGCGGCGCCGCCTTCAGGAATTGCGCCGACGTGGCTGTATCGGCTCAGTCACCGCTCCGCGCGAGGCGCTGCCGACGAGATGCGCGTACTTGGCGAGCACGCCGGTGAGCGCGTACGGCTTCGCCGGCCGCCAGGCCGCGCGCCGGCGCCGCAGCTCCGCCGCCGGCAGGTGCACGCGGATCTCGCGTCTTGCGGCATCGATGCTGATGCGGTCCCCGCTGCGCAGCAGCCCGATCGGCCCGCCGACTGCCGCCTCGGGGCAGACGTGTCCAACAACAAAGCCGTGACTGCCGCCGGAGAAGCGCCCGTCGGTGATCAGAGCCACCTGCGTTCCCAGGCCTCGTCCGGTGATGGCGCTCGTCGGGCTGAGCATCTCGGGCATGCCGGGCGCCCCGCGTGGGCCCTCCTGGCGGATCACCACCACGTCGCCGGCGCGCACCCGACCGGCGAGAATCGCCCGGGTGGCGCGCTCCTCGCCGTCGAACACGCGCGCCGGCCCCTCGAAGCGTGCCCCCTCCTTGCCGGTGATCTTGGCGACGGCACCCTCGGGGGCGAGGTTCCCGTACAGGACCACGAGATGGCTGTCCTTCTTCAGGGGGTCAGACAGAGGACGAACAATCTCCTGGCCACTCATATACATGGGAACCTTTTCAAGATTCTCCCGTAACGTATGACCGGTGACGGTGAGGCACTCCGGATGCAGCAGCCCCGCGCTCAGCAGCATTTTCATGAGCGGTTGAATGCCGCCGATCGCCACCAGCTCCGACATGAGGTAGCGGCCACTGGGCTTGAGGTCCGCGAGCACCGGCACCCGCCGTCCGATGCGCGTGAAGTCATCGAGCTCAAGCCGCACGCCCGCCTCATGTGCGATGGCCAGCAGATGCAGCACCGCATTCGTCGAGCCGCCGAGCGCGATCACCACGGTGATGGCGTTCTCGAACGAGCGGCGCGTGAGGATCTCGCGCGGCTTCAAGCCCTCGCGCACCAGTCTCACCACCGCCTCGCCCGCGCGGCGGCAGTCGGAGCGCTTGTCCTCGCCCACGGCCTCCTGCGCCGAGCTGCCGGGCAAGGACAAGCCCAAGGCCTCGATCGCGGAGGCCATGGTGTTCGCGGTGTACATGCCGGCGCAGCTGCCGGGACCTGGGATGGCGGTGCGCTCGATCTCCAGCAGCCCCGCATCCGAGAGCTTTCCCGCCGCGTGCGCCCCGACCGCTTCGAACACCGAAATTATGTCGCGCCGCTGCACGCCCGGGCGGATCGTTCCTCCGTAGACGAACACCGCCGGGCGGTTGAGCCGCGCCATGGCCATCGCGCAGCCGGGCATGTTCTTGTCGCAGCCCCCGATCGCCACGAAGCCGTCAAAGCCCGCCGCGCCCGCCACCGCCTCGATGGAGTCGGCGATGATCTCGCGCGACACCAGCGAATAGCGCATGCCGGGGGTGCCCATCGAGATGCCGTCCGACACCGTGATGGTGTTGAACAGCACGCTCTTGCCACCGCCGCCGTCGATGCCGGCGCACGCCTCGCGCGCCAGATCGCCGATGTGCATGTTGCAGGGCGTGAGGTTCGCCCAGGTGGAGGCCACGCCGATCTGCGGCCTGTGGAAGTCCTCATCGGCAAAGCCGACCGCCCGCAGCATGGCCCGTGCGGGGGCCTGCGTGTCCCCGTCCACCACCCGGCGCGAGTGCCGGCGCGGATCGATGCTTCGTTTCACAGCTCTCGCCCTCGTGTTTACGCTCATTCACCGAACGCGCCGCGCATGCGGTTGAAGCCGATGGCCCCGGTGGCCGTCATGGCCAGCGGCAGCAGCAGCGCGAATTCTCCGGCACCGCGATGCCACCACTCGAGGCCCATGTACGCGAGCACGCCGATGGGCGGCGCCACGCCTCCGCGCAACCCCGTGAGCGTGACGTGCACGCCCATGTAGTGCTGCGCGCGCCCGATGGAGGCGAAGTCGTTGTGGCCGAGATTCCAGCCAAGATTAGCACCTGACTGAGCCGCACCGAGCAATACCGCGCCCACCCACAGGAGCGGGCGCATGCCGCTGAACACCCCGAGGCACATGGCGGCCGACGCCAGCACGATCGCCCAGCCCTGGCGCGAGCGATAACGCACCACGTGCGAGCCGTCGAACAGCCGCGCCCACCAGGGCAGGAAGATCGGCTGGGTGATGAGCGGCACCACCGCGAGCAGTCCGATCTGCGTCGCGCTGGAGAGGCGCAGCTGCTCGGAGAACACCAGCACCAGCTGCGCGGTCAGGATCAGACTGCCGGCGCCGAAGACCCCCATCCACAGCATGTACTCGCGGTAGGCGGGATCCTCCTTCAGGATCTGCCGCAGCATCCCCAGGGAGAACGGCTCGCTGAAGCCGCCGCTGGCGGCTTCAGCGGCCAGCAGGCGGAACTCGCGCCGCACGCGCATGGCCCGATACAGCCAGGCCCCGGCGAGCCCCGCCGCCGCGCCTGCGCCGTACAGCCAGCGCGCATCGATCACGTGCGCCTCCAGCGCCCAGCCCACCAGCGCCGCGGCGGCCGCCACCGCGATCGCATTGACGATGACAATGCGCCCGGTGATGCGTGCCAGCACGTTGCGTGGATAGTTCGCGGTCCAGATGGCCGCGCGCACGGTGAGGATGCCCGCCCACAGCACCCGGGCCGATACGATCGAGGCGACCGTGATGAGCAGTCCCCCGGCCGCCCGCGAGGCAAACGACACGCAGCCCACCAGCAGCGCAAACCCGGCCTGCAGAGCGACCATCAGGCGCACGCGCGCGCGCCCGTGCGCCAGGTTGGCCCACACGAAACTCAGCACGTTGGAAAAGGCCGGGGCGCCGCTCACCAGCGCCACGGCGAGATTGACCACGAAGCGCGGCGCGACCCCGGCAAAGTGCTGCTTGACCAGTACCGCCGCGGTGGCGCCCTCGACCAGCCCGAGCGCGAGGCCCAGAAGTCCCCAGGAGAGAATCTCGCGGCGGAAGATGCCTTCCGCGAGCGCGCTGGGTCTGACGATACGGCTCTCGGGCACACCGGAAGCTTAATCGCCCGCGGGCGGGCCCGAATACTCACTCGTTGACAAGACGTTGGTCCCTGTGCTCCCATCGGCCGATCAGGCTTGGTTCGCATCCATGACATCCAACGCAACGACGGCCCTGCCCTGCGCCGCGGCTCACGCGCCGCGCCGGCCGCTGCTGCTGGCACTGCCTGTGCTGCTGCTCCTTGGCGGGAGTGAGCGGTGCGGGGTACGCGCGAACGCCTGATCAAGAACGTAAGGCACGAGCGAAGCAAGAAACCAAGACCCCGCACCGGCTCAAGGCCGCTGCGGGGTTTTTTATGGGCGCAACGAGCGCCATGAGGCCTCGAGGAGTGGTCAGATGAGGTTGTACTCGCAGAAGGACGTGGACAAGAAAGCCCTCAAGGGGGCGCGCATCGCCATCCTCGGCTACGGCAGCCAGGGGCGGGCTCACGCCCTGAACCTCAAGGACAGCGGCTGCGACGTCGTGGTCGGTGTGCGCAAGGGCGGGGTGAGCTGGAAGAAAGCGCGCCGCGACGGCCTCGAGGTCGCCGAGCCCTCCCTCGCCGTGACCGGGGCGGACGTGATCGCCATGCTGGTGCCGGACCTGGCGCAGAAGGATCTCTACCAGAGCATCAGGAAGAGCCTCAAGAGCGGCGCCACGCTGCTGTTCGCGCACGGCTTCAACGTCCATTTCCGCCAGATCAAACCGCGCCCGGATCTCGACGTGGTGCTTATCGCCCCCAAGGGACCCGGCGACCTGGTCCGCCGCCAGTACAGCCAGGGGCGCGGCGTGCCGTGTCTGCTCGCGGTCGCCCAGGATGCCAGCGGCAAGGCGCACGCACGCGCCCTCGCCTACGCGCACGGCATCGGCGGCACGCGCGGCGGGGTGCTCGAGACCAGCTTTGCCGAGGAGACCGAGACGGATCTGTTCGGCGAGCAGGCGGTGCTGTGCGGCGGCGCCACCGAGCTCGTGGTGAAGGGCTTCGAGACCCTCGTGGAGGCGGGCTATCAGCCCGAGGTTGCCTACTACGAGTGCCTGCACGAGCTGAAGCTGATCGTCGACCTGCTGCACGAGGGTGGGCTCGCCAAGATGCATCAGTTCATCAGCGAGACCGCCAAGTACGGCGATCTCACCCGCGGTCCGCGCATCGTCAATGAGCGCGTGAAGAACGAGATGCGCAAGGTGCTCAAGGAAGTGCAGAGCGGCAAGTTCGCGCGCCAGTGGATCCGCGAAAACGCGGCCGGCCGCGCCAACTACCAGCGGCTCCTCCGTGAGGACGTCGATCGGCAGATCGAGAAGGTCGGTGCGGCGCTGCGGGCGCGCATGCCCTGGCTCAACGAGAAACGTGCTTGAGCTCATCTGAGGTTCCGAGGGAGTCCCCATGATCGCCAACCCCGACCGAGTGCTGATCTTCGACACCACGCTGCGCGACGGCGAGCAGTCCCCGGGCTGCAGCATGACCCGGCCCGAGAAGCTGCGGGTGGCGCGCGCGCTCGCCGAGCTCGGTGTGGACGTCATCGAGGCGGGCTTCCCGGCCGCTTCGCGCGGTGACTTCGAGTCGGTGCAGGCTGTGGCGCGCGAGGTGCGGGGGCCGATCATCTGCGCCCTGGCGCGCTGCAACTTCGAGGACATCGAGCTCGCCGCACGTGCGTTGTCGGACGCTCCCCGTCACCGCCTGCACGTGTTCCTCGCCACCAGCGCCATCCACCGCCAGTACAAGCTCAACATGGCGCAGGAGGAGATCCTGCGTCTGTGCGCCGCCGGCGTCACGCGCGCGCGCGAGCTGTGCGCGGACGTGGAGTTCTCCCCCGAAGACGCCTCGCGCACCGAGCTGGAGTTCCTCGCCCAGGTGATCGAGGTGGCGATCGCCGCCGGGGCCACCACGGTGAATATCCCGGATACCGTCGGCTACACCGTACCGGATGAGTTCGCGGAGCTGTTCCGCTACCTGCGCAAGAACGTACGCGGCATCGAGGGGGTGCGGCTCTCGGTCCACTGCCACGACGACCTCGGCATGGCGGTCGCCAACAGCCTGACCGCGGTGGTCGCGGGCGCACGGCAGATCGAGTGCACCATCAACGGCATCGGCGAGCGCGCCGGCAACTGTTCGCTGGAGGAAGTGGTGATGGCGCTGAAGACGCGCGCCGCGTTCTTCAACGTCAGCACCGCCATCAACACCAGCCGCCTGTACCCCACCTCGCGGCTCATTTCCAGCATCACCGGCATGCCGATCCCGCGCAACAAGGCGGTGGTGGGTGAAAACGCCTTCGCGCACGAGGCCGGCATCCACCAGCACGGCATGCTCAAGCACCACTCGACCTACGAGATCCTGCGTCCCGAGGACGTCGGCCTGTCGCGCAGCCACCTGGTGCTCGGCAAGCACAGCGGCCGGCACGCGTTCCGCGAGCGTGTCAGCGCGCTCGGCTTCGAGCTCGATGAGCTGGAATTCAATCGCGTGTTCGAGGACTTCAAGGCGCTCGCCGACAAGAAGAAGGAGCTGTTCGACGGCGACATCGAGGCGCTGGTGCTGCGCTCGGAGGGCGGCGCCAGCGGGCCCTGGACTCTGATCGAGCTCGCGACCGAGGCGCGCAGCAACTGCCCCGCTCGCGCGCTGGTGCGTCTCACGCACAGCAACGGGCGCAGCGTCGAGCTCAGCGCCTCGGGCGACGGCCCGGTGGACGCGGCCTTCAAGGCCATCGAGGCCGCGACCGGCATCGCGGTGGTGCTGCGCAAGTTCGAGGTGCACGCGGTATCGGAGGGCGAGGACGCCCAGGGCGAGGCACGGGTGTACGTGGAGTACAATCACAAGACCTATCGGGGCGCGAGCGTGAGCACCAATATCGTCGAGTCCGGCACCCGGGCGTTCCTGGAAGTGATCAATCGCATCGAGCTGGCGCAGGCCGGCGCCCGCGTGCGCGAGGAGCGCAGCGCCACCACGCCCGCCGCCACCACGCCTGCCTGAAGGAGTCGGCATGCCCATTCCCGCCACGCAGTTCATCTGGTTCAACGGCAAGCTGGTGCCGTGGGAGAAGGCCACCGTGCACGTGCTGTCGCACGCCCTGCACTACGGCTCCTCGGTGTTCGAGGGCGTGCGTGCCTACGAGACCCCGCGCGGCGTGGCCATCTTCCGGCTGCGCGATCACACCCGGCGGCTGTTCGACTCGGCCAAGATCTATCGCATCAACATTCCGTTCTCCGCCGAACAGCTGAACGAGGCCTGCCGCCAGGTGATCGCGGCGAACGCGCTCAAGCGCGGCGCCTATATCCGCCCGGTGGTGTTCCGCGGCTACGGCGAGATCGGCGTGACCCCGAAGATCGAGCCGCCGACGGAAGTGGCGGTGGCGGCCTGGGAATGGGACAAGTATCTCGGCCACGAGGCCGAGGAAGCGGGCGTGGACGCGTGCGTGTCCTCCTGGCAGCGGGTGGCCCCGAATACGCTGCCGGCGCTCGCCAAGGCCGGCGGCAACTACCTCTCGAGCCAGCTGATCGGCATGGAGGCGCGCCGGCTCGGCTTCGCGGAAGGCATCGGGCTGGCCGCCGACGGCACCGTGAGCGAAGGCGCGGGCGAGAATCTGTTCCTGGTGAAGGACGGCGTGCTGCTCACGCCGGCGCTCGCGCACTCGGTGCTCGGGGGCCTGACACGCGACACGGTCATGCGGCTGGCGCGCGAGCGGGGCCTGGAGGTGCGCGAGTGCGCCATTCCGCGCGAGCTCCTGTACCTCGCGGACGAGGCGTTCTTCACCGGTACCGCAGTGGAGATCACGGCCATTCGCTCGGTGGACCGCCTCGCCATAGGCTCGGGCAGGCGCGGGCCGGTCACCGAGTCGCTGCAGAACGCCTTCTTCGGCCTGTTCTCGGGCAAGACCGCCGACAAGTGGGGCTGGCTCGACTACGTGGACATGTCGGCGCCGCGCGTCGCGGCCTCCGGCTGAAAGCGAAGGTCGGTGCGATGGCGAGCGCGCCGCAGACCCTGTTTGACAAGGTGTGGCGAGCTCACGAGGTGAGCGCCGAGAGCGCGGACTCCCCCGCCGTGCTCTACATCGACCTGCACCTGATCCACGAGGTCACCTCCCCGCAGGCCTTCGCAGTGCTGCGCGAGCGCGGCCTCAGCGTACGACGCCCCGAGCGCACGCTCGCCACCATGGATCATTCCACCCCGACGCTCACTGCCCAGGTGTTCGGCGGCGCGCCGATCGCGCTGGAGGCAGCCCGGCGGCAGGTGCGCGAGCTCGAGGCGAACTGCGCCGAGTTCGGCGTGGAGCTGCTCGGCCTCACCCACAGTGAGCGCGGCATCGTGCACATCATTGGCCCCGAGCTGGGCCTCACGCAGCCGGGCAAGACCATCGTGTGCGGCGACAGCCACACCAGCACGCACGGCGCCGTCGGGGCGCTCGCCTTCGGCATCGGCACCACCGAGGTCGGTCACGTGCTCGCGACGCAGTGCTTGCTGCAGCGCAAGCCGCGCACGCTCGCCGTCAACGTGAGCGGTGAGCTGCGCGCGGGTGTGACCGCCAAGGATCTCATCCTGACGATCATCGGGCGGCTCGGCGTGTCGGGCGGCACGGGGCACGTGATCGAGTACCGCGGCGACACCATCCGTGCGCTCGACATGGACGAGCGCATGACGGTATGCAACATGTCCATCGAGGCCGGAGCGCGCGCCGGCATGATCGCCCCGGACGAGACGACTTACCGCTACCTCGAGGGCCGCCCGCGCGCGCCCCGGGGGGAAGCCTGGGAGCGCGCGCTCGAGGCCTGGCGCGCCTTGCCCACGGATGCGCTCGCCCGCTTCGACCGCGAGGTGGAGCTGGACGCCGCCGCGGTCGAGCCGATGATCACCTACGGCACCAATCCGGGCATGGTCATCCCGATCGGCGGCGCGATCCCGCAGCGCTGCGGCGACGCCGCATTCAGCCAGGCGCTCGCCTACATGGGGCTCGCGCCCGGGGAGCCGATCCGGGATCGGCCCGTGAACGTGGTGTTCCTCGGCAGCTGCACCAATGCGCGCCTGTCCGACCTGCGCAGCGCTGCGCGCCTGCTGCAGGGCCGGCGCATCGCGCCGGGACTGCGCATGCTGGTGGTCCCCGGCTCGCAGCAGGTCAAGCGGCAGGCGGAAGCCGAAGGCCTCGACCGCGTGTTTCTCGAGGCCGGCGCCGAATGGCGCGAGTCGGGCTGCTCCATGTGCCTGGGCATGAACGGCGATGTGGTCGGACGCGGCGAGTACGCCGTCAGCACCAGCAACCGCAACTTCGAGGGCCGCCAGGGGAGCGGTGCGCGGACGCTCCTCGCCAGTCCTCTCACCGCCGCCGCCTGCGCGGTGCGCGGCCGGGTCACCGACCCGCGCGAGCTCATGTGAGGGCCGGACGTGCCGATCGAACGCTTCACCATCCTGACCTCGCGCACCGTGGTGCTGCCGGGTGCGAACATCGACACCGATCAGATCATTCCGGCGCGCTTCCTCACCACCACCACGCGCGCAGGTCTCGGCGAGCACCTGTTCGCCGACTGGCGCTACCTGCCGGACGGCACGCCGCGCAGCGACTTCGTGCTCAACCGCCCGGAGGCGCACGGCTGCCGCATCCTCGTGGCCGGGGGCAACTTCGGCTGCGGCTCATCGCGTGAGCACGCGCCCTGGGCGCTCGCCGACTACGGCTTTCGCGCCGTGATCAGCACCGAGCTCGCCGATATCTTCCGCAGCAATTGCCTGAAGAACGGCCTGCTGCCGGTCATCGTCGATGAACCGACCAGCGCCTGGCTCATCGAGCATCCCGGCGCGCAAGTGACGCTCGACGTGCTCGCGGGCACACTCACCCTGCCCCGCGGCGCCGCCGTGCCCTTTGCCCTGGAAGCCTTCGCGCGCCACTGCCTGCTGCGCGGCCTCGATGAGCTGGACTACCTGCTCGAGCGCCGCAACGAGATCGAGGCGTTCGAGCGCCGGGCGTGAGAGCCCGCCGCGTATGACAGCCCGCCGCGCATGAGATCCCGTCGCACATGAGGCCCGCCCGCGCATGAAGGCCCGGGTGGCCGTGCTCGCCGGTGATGGCATCGGGCCTGAAGTCATCGCCGAAGGCCTGCGTTGCCTGCACGCCATCGCGGAGCTGTTCGGGCACGAGTTCGAGCTCACCCCACTGCCCTTCGGGGGGGCGGCGATCGACAGCCACGCCGATCCCCTGCCCGAGCGTACGCTCTCGGCCTGTCTCGCCGCGGATGCCGTGTTGCTTGGCGCCGTCGGGGGTCCGCAGTGGGCGGCGCCGCAGGCAGCGCTGCGGCCGGAGGAGGGGCTTCTGCGGCTGCGCGCCGCGCTCGGCACTTTCGCCAATCTCAGGCCGGTGAAGGTTCACGCGGCGCTCGCGGACGCCTCGACGCTCAAGGCCGAGGTCGTGCACGGGGTCGATCTGCTGTTCGTGCGCGAGCTCACCGGCGGCATTTACTTCGGCGACAAGCACCGCGACGCGCACCGCGCCACCGACGTGTGCAGCTACACCGCCGCCGAGATCGAGCGCATCACGCGCGTCGCTGGGCGCCTGGCGCAGTCACGGCGCCGCCGGCTCACCTCGATCGACAAGGCGAACGTACTGGAGACTTCACGGCTGTGGCGCGAGGTGTGCACGCGGGTCGTGGCGCGCGAATTCCCCGATCTCACCCTGGACCACGTGCTGGTGGACGCGGCGGCCATGCACCTGATCCGAGCACCAAGGGACTTCGACGTGCTCCTCACTGAGAACCTGTTCGGCGACATCCTCACCGATGAGGCGGCGATGCTCGCGGGCTCCCTCGGACTGCTGCCGTCGGCCTCCCTCGGTGAGGGGCGGCGCGGCATCTACGAGCCCATCCACGGCTCCGCGCCCGACATCGCCGGCCGCGGCATCGCCAACCCCTACGGCACCATCCTGAGCGTCGCCTTGTTGCTGCGGCATTCGCTCGAACTGGGCGCAGAGGCCGCCGCGCTCGAGCAGGCGGTGGAGGCGGCGCTGGGCGACGGCGCGCGCACGAGCGACATCGCCTCCGCCGGCACCCGCGCCCTGTCCACCCGCGAGGCGGGTGAGGCCGTGATCAGCAGGCTGCAGCGGCCCGGCTGAGGGTGGGCTGCGGCACGACGGCGGCGGCCCGGGCGAGGCCCCGCCGCAGATCCTCGCGCAGGTCTTCGAGCGCCTCGATCCCGACCGACAGGCGGATGAGCCCGTCGGCGAGGCCCGCCCTCTCGCGCGCCGCCGGGTCCATCGCGGCGTGGGTCATGGTAGCCGGATGCGCCACCAGGCTCTCCACGCCCCCCAGGGATTCCGCCAGCGAGAAGGATTCCAGTCCCGCGAGGAACTCACGCACCGCGGCGTGCCCGCCTTCGATCTCGAGCGTCACGATCGCGCCGAACCCGCGCTGCTGGCGCTGCGCCACCTCGTGCCCCGGGTGCGTGGCAAGCCCGGGGTACCACACGCGCCTCACGTTCGCCTCGCCCTGCAGCCAGTGAGCGAGCGCGTGCGCGTTACGCGCGTGGTGATCCAGGCGCGCGTGCAGGGTGCGCAGGCCCCGCAGCGTCAGGTAGCTGTCGAAGGGGGCGCCGGTCAGCCCCAGGCAGTTGGCCCACCAGACGAGCTGCTCGTGCAGCCCCTTGTCGCGCGCCACGACCGCCCCGCCGACGACGTCGCTGTGACCGTTGAGGTACTTGGTGGTCGAATGCACCACCAGGTCCGCACCGAGCGCGAGCGGCTGCTGCCAGGCGGGGGACAGGAAGGTGTTGTCCACCACGATGAGCGCACCGGCGGCGCGTCCCAGGGCGGCGAACCTGGCGATGTCGGTGATGCGCAGCAGCGGGTTGCTCGGGGTCTCGATCCACAGCAGCGCCGCGGGTGCGGTGAGCGCGGCACGCACCGCCGCCTCGTCGCCAAAATCCACGAACTCGACCTGCCGTTCGCCGCGGCGCCGCCAGGCATCGAACAACCGGTAGGTGCCGCCATAACAGTCATGCGGCGCGACGATGCGCCCGAGCGCCGGCACCAGGTAGCCGACCAGCGTGACCGCGGCCATGCCGCTCGCGGTCACCACCGCACCGGCCCCCCGCTCGAGCTCGGCGAGCGCCGCCCCCAGCAGGTCGCGTGTCGGGTTCCCCGAGCGCGTGTAGTCGTAGGCACCCTTGTCGGCGAAGCCGCGGAAGGCAAACGTCGAGCTCAGGTGCAGCGGGGGTATGACACACCCGGTCGCGTCCCCGCACTCGATGCCGGCGCGCACGGTCTGCGTGACCTGGCTCGTGGACGTGTCGGCCGCCGCTTTGAGCGCGGCGGGCGCCCGAGGTGTGACCGGGATCGATTCGACCGAGGCTTTCATCGGATGCTCCGCTCATGGTTAGCACGGTCTCACCGGCCTCCCGCGGAGCGCGCCCGCCCAGGACGGGCAGGCTTGTCGCGTCCATCCTCGAGCGCCCTTGAGGCGCCCCGAGGCCACGCTGACCGCTCATCTGTCGACGTCCGCCAGGGCGGGCATCGCAGGAGTTGGCACCTTTCCAGTGTGGTTAGCCCTGGCGGTTGCCCCGGCGTCTAAGGGCCTTATCCCTCAGCCGGTCTCGATGAGTAATCCGCAGTTTAGGGTGCCGTCGCGCGCCGCGCAAGCGCTCGGGGCGCCAGCGCCTGCACGGCCGGCGCATCCACGAAACGCCTCACGCCGACCGCCTCGTAGACCTCGGCGGGGAAGTAGATGACCCCGTCCTTCATGACCAGGCTGATGCGGCGGATGTCGCTGATGTTCTGCGTCGGATCGCCGTCGATCAGGATCAGGTCGGCCCGTTTGTGGGGCTCGATCGAGCCCAGTTGCGCGAGCCGGCCGGTGTAGCGGGCACCATTCCAGGTCGCGATCTGCAGCGCCTGGGCTGGGGTCAGGCCCGCGCGTACATACAGCTCGAGCTCGCGGTGCAGGGTGAAACCCGCGATGCCGTCGGTGCCGGCCTCGAGCGGCACACCGGCGCGATACAGCTGGCCGACGAGCTGCACCATCTTGTCATAAGAGGCCCGGTACCTGGCCGCGTTCTGCTCGGTGACCTTCATCGAGTTCTCGTGCCAGCCCCGCTGGACTGCCACGGGCACGTGATCGGCGACCGCGGCGTAGCTCGGGTCGATCTCCCCCTGTTTTTGCGTGAAGCTGCCCTCGAAGGCCGTGAGCGTCGTGTCGAGCACCGTGTGGTGCTGCTTCATCAGCTCGATGAGGTCGGTGACGCGCTGCGAGGAGAGGTCGAGCGTGTCGGCGTGGTCGGCCAGCAGGTAGAAGCGCGCCAGCGTGCGCGTGTCGTCCTTGGGTCCCACGAAGAAGGTCAGCATGAGCTGGTTGATGTGCTGGATCTCGTCGTAGCCGGCGCGAATGGCCTCTTCCGAGCGCATGAACGCCGGCACGTGGCCGCTCACGCGCATCCCGTACTGGTGTGCGCGGGCGGCGGTCGCCTGCACCCACTCGGGATGGAAGGAGTTGTAGATCTTGATCTGCCCGTAGCCGTGCTGCGCGTACCAGTCCACGGCGTCGAGCGCTCCCTGCAGATCCTTGACGCGGAAGCCGCCGCTCGCCGAGTACGGGCTGTCGCCCTCGATGAAGCCGCAAGGGATGATGCGCGGACCCACGATCTCGCCGCTCTCGAGCTGGGAGATGATCTCCTGCAGGCGCGTGTTGTCGTTGCCCATGTCGCGGCTGGTGGTGACGCCGCCCGCGATCTGCAGCAGCAGGTTCCAGGTGTCCTCGTGGGCGTGCATGTCGATGAGCGCCGGCATGAGCACGCGGCCGCCGCCCTCGATGCTCGAGGCGCCATCCCGTGCGCTGGAGCCGGCCGGGAACAGCGCCGCGATGTAGCCCCGGTATACGTACACATCCTGGGGCGGCAGCACGCGGGCGTTCTGCGAATCGAACACGCGCACGTTGCGGATCACGATCGGATCGGCCAGGCGGTGCGCGAGGCGGCCGGCGAGCTCGTGCAGCCAGTCGTGCTCGGCCTGTACCTGCAGCCGCTCGAGCTCGGCTCCCTGCCCCTCCCAGCCCTGCTCGATGACGCGCGCCAGACCCGGTATCACCAGGGCGAAGAACCGGTGATCCTCTGGCCCCGTGAGCCAGATGAAGTCCGGTCGCGTGTCGATACCGATTACCGCGTAGAGCGCGACCGCCAGGCTCTGGCCGCCCGACTGCAGCTGGCGGTCGAGGACCTTCCTCACCGCCAGCTCGCCTCCGGGGAGCGCGGCGATGCGCTGTCCGGGCTGGCGCAGCGCCGCGCGCACCATGGCCGCGGCCGCCTCGAAGGAGCTGTCCACCGGTACATACACAGCGGGTGCCGTGACCGCCATCTCGCCCCGGTCCGCCTGCGAGCGCCACCGTGCCTTGCCACCCTTGAGCGTATAGCTCTCGTCGATGGGAGCCCCGAAGGTGGACTTGCCCTTCACCTCGAACGACAGGAGCGTGCCGTCCGGGGCGAACCTCGAGTGCTCCTTGAGGTCCGGTCCGCGTCCGTTGTTGCGGTAGCTCATCTGCACATCGACGCCGCCGTCACCCCGCACGGTCGCGACCTCCGAGCCGGCCACCCGCTCCTGAAAGAGCACCGTGTAATGGCTGGTCGTGTCGGCGAGCGCCGCGCCCGAGAGTGCGAGGGCGGCGGTGGCCGCGGCCATGATGCGCATGGTTGCTTTCCCTTAGCTTTGAGCCCGAAGCGCGGCACGGTAGCACGGGGACGGCGACCACGTCGTCGCGCGCACGCCGGGCCGTTGGCGCGGTGCGACGCGCCGGGCCGCGCCACGCCGGGCCGTTGGCGCGCTGCCCAACGTCCGCCGGCTGCACGGGCCCACGGAAGCCGGTCCACGCCGCCTGCGCCGGCGGCCGTGCCGGGCGCGCTGGCGGCGGACCGGTCCCCTGTGATAACGTATTAGCGCATTATTACACGGACGCCGTTATTACACGCTCATGCCATGAAGACCCACCACAACGTCACCCCGCGCCAGGAAGCACTCGCCGAGCGCCACCTGTGCGCCGCGCTCGCCGCCCTGCGCACACCGGAGGAGTGCCGCGCGTTCCTGCGCGATCTGTGCACGCCCGCCGAGCTGCAGGCGATGGCGGACCGCTGGACGGTGGTCGATTGCCTCAAGCGTGGCCTGCCCTACCGCGGTATCCACCGTCTCACGGGCGTGAGCGTCACCACCATCGGTCGCGTGGCGCGCTTTCTCGCCGCCGGCCACGGCGGCTACGACACCGCGGCGCGCCGCCTGGCGCAGACGCGCAGCGCGCAGGCACGCCGCAGCGCCGGTGCCTCGACCGAAAGCACTGCAGGGGTCGGCAAGCGCGCGCCGCGCCGCATGGAGACCGCGCGCCATGAATGACATGCGGCACGTCACGGATGAGATGCGGCTGAAGCTCGCCGTCCAGAAGTCCGGCCGGTTGACGGAGCCCTCGCTCGATCTGCTGGCGCGCTGCGGCCTGAAGCTCTCGCGCGGCAAGGATCAGCTCGTGGGCTTCGGCGAGAACATGCCATTGGACGTGCTGTTCGTGCGCGACGACGACATTCCCGATCTGGTTCAGGAAGACGTCTGCGACCTGGGGCTCGTGGGCCTCAACGTGCTGGAAGAGAAACGCCTGGAGCTCACCTCGCGCGGACACAGCGCGCGCTTTCAGCCGGTACGGACGCTCGACTTCGGCCGCTGCCGTCTGTCGCTCGCCGTTCCCGAGGGAAGCTCCTACGAAGGCGCGCGCTCGCTGCGCGGCCGGCGCGTCGCGACGACCTATCCGTTCCTGCTCGAGAAGTATCTGCGCGAGCGCGACATCGCCGCCGAAATTGTCACGCTCTCGGGCGCGGTCGAGATCGCGCCCCGCCTGGGCCGAGCCGACCTCATCTGCGATCTGGTGTCGACCGGCTCGACGCTGCAGGCCAATCACCTGCGGGAAGTCGCAACGGTGCTGGAGAGCCACGCGGTGCTGATTCGCACGCCGCTCGACCTGCCGCCCGCAAAGGATGAGTGGGTGCAGCGGCTGCTGATGCGCATCGATGGCGTGCAGCAGGTGCGCGAGAGCAAATACATCATGCTGCACGCTCCACGAGCCGCCCTGCCGGAGATCCGCAAACTCCTGCCCGGGAGCGAGTCCCCGACCATCATCCCCCTCGAAGGCTTCCCGGACAAAGTGGCCGTGCATGCGGTGTGCCGCGAGAACGTGTTCTGGGAGACGCTCGAGAGCCTGAAGAAAGCCGGTGCGAGCGCCGTGCTCGTGTTGCCAGTCGAGAAAATGCTGGCCTGACCTCATGCGCATCGTGGAATGGGACCAGCTCGCTGAGCCCGAACGGCGGGCGGCGCTCGCGCGACCCGCACCGGAGTCGCGGGCCGAGGTCGCAGCCCAGGTGCTGGAGATCATCAGCAGCGTGCGTCAGCAGGGCGACGCCGCGCTGCGCTCGTACACGGAACGCTTCGACGGCGTGCAGCTCGAGGCGCTGGCGGTGCAACGCAGCGAGTTCATCCAGGCGCGCCGCTCACTCGCGGCCCGGCAGATCGCGGCGCTGGAATGCGCCATAGCGAATGTCCACGAGTTTCACTCGGCGCAGGTCATGCAGCCGCTCGCGTTGGAGACGATGCCCGGTGTGCGCTGTGAACGGATCATCCGGCCCATATCGGCCGTGGGGCTGTATGTGCCTGCGGGTTCCGCGCCCCTGCCCTCCACGGTCGTCATGCTGGCGGTCCCGGCTCGCATCGCGGGCTGCGCGCGGCGGATCCTGTGTACTGCCCCGACCCCGGAGGGACGTGCGAACCCCGCCGTGCTGGTCGCGGCCGAGCTGTGCGGCATCGAGGCGGTGTTCAAGGTCGGAGGCGCACAGGCCATCGCCGCTCTCGCCTATGGCACCGCCAGCGTTCCCAAGGTCGACAAGATCTTCGGTCCGGGCAACGCCTGGGTGACGGCGGCCAAGCAGCTCGTCGCCAATGACCCGGCGGGCGCTGCGTGCGACTTGCCGGCGGGGCCGTCCGAAGTGCTGGTCATCGCCGATGAGACGGCGCGCCCGGACTTCGTCGCCGCGGATCTGCTGGCTCAGGCTGAGCACGATGCGCAGGCGCAGGCGCTGCTCCTCACCCCGAGCCGCACGCTGGCGCACGGCACGGCTGCTGCGATCCAGACTCAACTTCGAGCGCTGTCCCGGCGCGCGATTCTCGAGGAGTCGCTGGCGGCGAGCCGCTGCATCGTCGTGCCGGATCTCGACATCGCGATGCAGCTCGCGAACCAGTATGCGGCGGAGCACCTGATCCTCGAGGTCCGTGAGCCGCACCGCTGGCTGCCGCAGATACATAACGCGGGCTCCATCTTCCTGGGCAGCTGGTCGCCGGAGCCGCTCGGTGATTATTGCTCCGGAACCAACCACGTGCTGCCGACATACGGCTACGCGCGCGCCTACAGCGGTCTGTCGGTGCTCGACTTCGTCAAGCGCATCACGGTGCAGGAGCTCTCGCCGGCTGGCCTGCGCTCCCTCGGCCCCGTTGCCGTCACCCTCGCGCAGCTGGAGGGCCTGGACGCCCACGCGCAGGCGGTGCTGCGGCGCCTGGCGGCGCTCGAAGCGCAAGGGGCGGCGGGGACTGCCTCCAGGGTCCAATCATGAGCTGGGTGACGGAGCTGGCGCGCCCGGAAATCGTGGCCTTGAAGGCTTACGAGCACGCCGCGTGGGAGCCGCGGTTCGAGCGGCTGCACGCCAATGAGTTGCCCTGGCGCGCGCCGGGCGATGAGTCGCTCGCCGGCCTGAACCGGTATCCCGAGCCGCAGCCGCGCACGCTCATCGAGCGGCTCGCGGCGCTGTACGGGGCGGCGCCGGAGTCGATCCTCGCCGGGCGCGGCAGCGACGAGGCGATCGATCTTCTGGTGCGCGCATTCTGTCGCGCCGGGCGCGACGCCGTGCTCGTGTGCCCGCCGACGTTCGCCATGTACGCCGTGGCCGCTCGCATCCAGGGAGCGCACGTCGCCACAGTGCCGCTGCGCGCCGCTGCGGGGTTTGCTCTCGATGAACGCGCCGTGCTCGAGCAGTGCACGGCGGACGTCAAGCTCGTGTTCCTGTGCTCCCCGAACAACCCGAGCGGAAATCTGCTCGACGAGCCGACGATCGTGCGCATCGCCGGCAAACTCGCCGGACGTGCGCTGCTGGTCGTCGATGAGGCGTATCTGGAGTTTGCCAGCACGCACAGCCTCGCGCGCCATCTTGCGGAGCTGCCGCATCTGGCGATCCTGCGGACACTGTCCAAGGCGTACGGGCTCGCCGGGGCGCGTTGCGGGACGCTGATCGCCGATCCGGAGGTCATCGCGCTGCTACGCAAGGTGATTCCACCCTATGCGATTGCGCAGTTGACGCTGGAAGCGGTACTGAAACTGCTCGAGCCGGCCAAGCTGGCGGATGCCAGCAAGCGCATCGCCCTCATCCGGGCGGAGCGCGAGCGGCTCACCGCGGCGCTCGCCGCCATGCCCCAGGTGGTGCGCGTGTGGCCCAGCGCGGCGAATTTCGTCCTTGCCGAATTCACCGATGCCGGCGCTGCGCTGCAGCGCGCCCGCGACGCACGGCTGCTGGTCCGGGATGCGCGCGGATATCCTGGTCTGGGGCGCGCGCTGCGCATCACGATCGGCTCGATCGAGCAGAATGACCGGCTCCTCGAGGCGTGGCGATGAGCGGGCCAGCCGCCCTGTTCATCGATCGCGACGGCACGCTCGTGGAGGAGCCGCCGGACGAGCAGGTCGACACGCTCGAGAAGGTGCGTTTCCTGCCCGGGGTGTTCGCCGCGCTCACGGAGCTCAAGCGGCGCGGTTACCGGCTCGTCATGGTCACGAACCAGGAGGGTCTGGGCACGAAGTCCTTCCCGCGCCCGGCATTCGAGCGGGTGCAGCAGTTCATCCTGGACGCTTTCAGCTCCCAAGGCGCCGAGTTCGATGCCGTGTTTGTCTGCCCGCACTTGCAAACGGACGGCTGCGCCTGCCGTAAGCCCCGAACCGGACTGGTCGAGCACTATGTGCGCGACCGCGGCGTCGACCTCGGCTCGAGCGCCGTGATCGGCGACCGCGACACGGATCTCGAGTTCGCATCCAACCTCGGCGTGCGCGGGCTGCGCGTGCGCAGCCATGGAACGAGCGAACAGACATGGCCCGCAGTGGTGCAGGACTTGACCGCGCGACGCGCCCGAGTCGAGCGGCGCACGAAGGAGACCAACATCGACGTGCGGGTCAACCTCGATGCCAGCGCCCCGCTCAAGGCTGACACCGGAATCGGCTTCTTCGATCACATGCTCGAGCAGCTCGCCAAGCACGGCGGGTTCTCGCTCGAGCTCAGCTGCGAGGGTGACCTGCAGATCGACGAGCATCACACGGTGGAGGATTGCGCGCTCGCGCTCGGGGAGGCGTTGCGGCGCGCGCTGGGCGCCAAAGCCGGCATCGCGCGCTTCGGATTTCTGCTGCCGATGGACGAAGCCCAGGCGCAGGTCGCCGTCGACCTGTCGGGCCGCGCCTTCGCGCAGTTCTCCGGGCGATTCAACCGGGAGGCGGTCGGTGGGCTGCCGACCGAGCTGGTGCCGCATTTCTTCCGCTCGCTCGCCGAGACCCTCGGAGCGGCCATCCACATCAGCGTTACCGGCGAGAACACCCATCACATGGTCGAGGGCTGCTTCAAGGCCGTCGGCCGCGCCTTGCGGCAGGCGTTCCGGCGCGAGGGCGAGGAGCTGCCGAGCACCAAGGGAGTGCTGTAGTGGAAGCGGTCATCATCGATAGCGGCGGCGCCAATCTCGCCTCGTTGCAGTACGCCTGCGAACGGCTCGGCGCGCGCACGCACGTTACGACCGAGGCGCGGATGATCACGTCCGCGGCCCGAGTCATTCTGCCCGGCGTGGGAGCGGCCGCGGACGCAATGCAGCGCCTGCGCCAATCCGGAATCGCCGCTGTGCTGCCCGCCCTGACACAACCGGTGCTCGGCATCTGTCTGGGGATGCAGCTGCTGTTCCGCCGCTCGGAGGAAGGTCCGACCGATTGCCTCGGGGTCCTTGCGGACGGCGTGCGCCGTCTGCGGGCAGAGCCCGGTCGGCCCGTTCCGCACATGGGGTGGAACCAACTGTGCGCCCTGCACGAGGACCCCCTGCTGGAAGGGATCGCGCCCCACGACTACGTTTACTTCGTACACAGCTATGCCGTGCCCGTTTCCAGCAACACGCTGGCGAGCGCGCACTATGGAGAGCCCCTGTCCGCGATCGTGCGGCACAGGAATTTCTGGGGCACGCAGTTCCATCCTGAGCGCTCGGCCGCAACCGGCGCCAGGTTGCTCGCGAACTTCCTGCGGTTGGGGTGATGTTGCTCATACCCGCAATCGATCTGCGCCACGGCCGGTGCGTGCGCCTGCACCAGGGCGACTTCGGCGCCGAGACGCGCTATGAGCACGAGCCTCATGAGCTGCTGTTGCGCTACCGTAGCCTCGGCGCCTCGTGGCTGCACGTGGTGGATCTCGACGGCGCGAAGGACGGCGTGCTTGCCAACCGTGCGGTCATTGTCGCCCTCGCCTCGCAGCGCGCGGTGCGCCTCCAGGTGGGCGGTGGCGTGCGCTCCGCGGCCGTCGTCGATGACCTGCTTCGCCATGGCGTTGAGCGGGTGGTAGTCGGCAGCGCCGCCGTGGAGCGGCCCGAGGAGGTGGCCGAATGGCTGGCGCGCTTCGGCGCGGAACGGATTTGTGTGGCGCTCGATGTGCGGATGGATTGCGGCGGCATGCCGCGGGTACGCACCCGAGGTTGGACCGAGGCGACGGCGCTCACGCTGTGGGAGGCTGTCGGGCGATTCCCCAGCGGCTCCGTCCAGCACGTTCTGTGCACCGATATCGCACGCGACGGCGCCCTGTCCGGTCCCAATCTCGAGCTTTATCGAAGCGCGCTGTCCCGTTGCCCGCGGCTCGCTTGGCAGGCTTCGGGTGGCGTGCGCAATGCGGCCGATTTGCGGGCGCTAGCCCGGGTCGGCGTCGCCGCCGCCGTGAGCGGCAAGGCGCTGCTGGAAGAGCGGATCACACCTGAGGAGCTGCGGCCATTCTTGCCCGACGCATCATTCCCTGCCTCGACGTCCGCGCCGGCCAGGTCGTAAAAGGCGTGCGCTTTCGCGACCACCGGGTCGTGGGCGACATCATGGAGCTTGCGGCGCGGTATCGCGACGAGGGCGCGGACGAACTGGTGTTCTATGACATCACCGCGAGCCCCGAAGGCCGCAGCGTCGATCGCGAGTGGGTGCGCCGGGTAGCGCGCGTTCTGGATATTCCGTTCTGTGTCGCCGGCGGCATTCGCTGCGTGGCGGACGCGGAGGAAATCCTGAATGCGGGCGCGGAAAAGATCTCCATCAACTCGCCAGCGCTCGCCACCCCGAGTCTCATCGATTCCCTCAGCGCCCGCTTCGGCTCCCAGTGTGTCGTGGTCGGCATCGACAGTCAGCTCACCGAGCACGGCTACCGGGCCTACCAGTTCACCGGCGACCCGCAGCGCACGCGCGAAGCGGGACGCGACGTGCTCGCATGGGTCGGCGAGGCGCAACGGCGCGGCGCGGGCGAGATCGTCCTCAATTGCATGGGGAGCGATGGCGTGCGTCGCGGTTATGACGTCGAGCAACTGCGCAGGGTGCGGGAGATCTGCCAAGTGCCGCTGGTGGCCTCCGGGGGTGCGGGCGCCGTCGAGCACTTCAGCGCGGTGTTTACTCAGGCCGGCGTGGATGCGGCTCTCGCGGCCGGCGTGTTCCATTCCGGCGCGCTTGTGATCCGCGATCTGAAACGGGAGCTGCATGACGCGGGCATCGAGGTCAGGCCATGAGCGGCGCGGGCGACAAGGGCGCGGCCCAGGTGGGGCTTGGCGATCTCGAGCGGCTCGACTTCGCCAAGGGCGATGGGCTGCTGCCGGCGATCGTGCAACACGCCGTCACCGGGGCGGTGCTCATGCTCGGCTACATGAATCGGCAGGCGCTTTCCGAGACACTCACGCGGCGCCGGGTCGTGTTCTTCAGCCGCAGCAAGCAACGTTTGTGGGAGAAGGGAGAAACCTCGGGCCACCGCCTCGAGCTGGCGCAAATCCTCGCCGACTGCGATTGCGACACACTGTTGGTCACCGCCTGGCCGCGTGGACCGGCCTGCCATCTGGGCACGGCCACGTGCTTCGGCGACGAGGCGCTCACGGCGGCCGAGCGGTTGGCGTTCCTGGCGGCTCTGGAAGCCATCATCGCGCAGCGCATCGCCGAGCGCCCCGAGGGCAGCTATACCGCGCGCCTGCTTGCCGAGGGACCGAAGCGCCTGGCGCAGAAGGTGGGCGAGGAAGGGCTCGAGGTGGCGCTCGCGGCGGCAAGCGGCAGCGATACGGAAGTGGTGGCGGAGGCCGCCGACCTGCTCTACCACCTGCTGGTGCTGCTGCGCTTTCGCGGACTGCCGCTCGAGCGGGTGATCGCCGAGCTGCGCGCGCGCCACGCCGCAAAACCCTGACCGGGCCGCGCGGGCGCCCGGGAATCTCCCGAGGGCGTAGCGTTCAGCGCGGCGCGAGGGCGCCGGCCCGCCCCTCGGCCTCCGCGGCCTCCGGGTCGCGCCCGCGCGAGTGCAGCGAATCGGCGATCAGGTGCCAGGCCGCCGCCTGCGCGCCGGCATCTGCGGTGGCGAGCGCCAGCGCCTTGCGGCCCATGGCCTCGGCCTGCGCCGCGTTGTTCTCGGAGAGCCGCACCCGCCCGAGCTCGATCCACAGCAGCGGATTGCCCGGCTCGATGCGCAGTGCGCGCTCGAGCGTCGCGGCCGCCTGACCGTACTCGCCGCCCCCGGCCTGGGTGCGCGCTTGCGTCACCAGCGCGCTGGCCGCCGGGCCGAGGTGAAACTGCCGCGGCGCGCCCGGCGCGGGCTGCTCCGGCGGCGCCGGCACGGCTTGACCGGGGATCGGCGGCTCGGGTTGTGCCGTGCCGGTGGGTGACTCGGCCGAGGGCGGTGCGCCCGGCGGCAGTGCAGCTCGCGTTGCGCACGCCGACAGCCCGGCGGCGATCAAGATGAGGGTCAGCAGTCGGGTGTGCATGGCTCATGATAGCGCCTCGAGGCGCGCGCCACGGGCACCGCGGCCGCCCTCGTAGCGCCTGGCGTCAGTGCCCGAGGCCGCGCAGCCACCGCTGGGCGCGGTCCAGTATGGTCGTGAGAGGATTCGCGCTGTCGGGGAAGCCGCAGCCGGGCTTGGAAGGCAGTGCGGCGTCCGTCGGCACGGCGATCGCCACGATGTCCTCCGCACAACCCGGCACCACCCGCAGTCCGGTGGGATACTCGATGTGCACTTCCACGACGTTGTCCGGCATCGACGCGTCCCAGGAGTCCGTGCCCAGTCCCGCCATGACGCGCGCCCACACCGGCAACGCTCCGGCGGAGCCGGTGAACCCCGTCGGCTCATCGTCGTCGTACCCCACCCACACCACCGCCAGGTGACTGCCGGAGAATCCGGCGAACCAGCTGTCGCGGAACTCCGATGAGGTGCCGGACTTTCCGGCCACCACCAGGTTTGCGGGCAGCAGCGCGCGGGCGGGACGGCCGGTGCCGCGCTCCATGACCTGCACCAGCATGCGGTCGAGCTGATAGACGACGTCGGGGGACGCCACCGGGGTCACTTCCAGGGGAAAGGCCTTGAGCGGCTTGCCGTCGCTGCTGATGACCGCGCGCACCGCGCGCAGCGGGTTGCGGAAGCCGCCGTTGGCGAGCCCGTTGAACAGTTGGGCCGCTTCGAGCGGCGTGACCTCGACCGCGCCCAGCAGCATGGCCGGCACCTGCGCGGGCGGCTGCGGCAGTCCGAAGCGCTGCAGCATCTCGCCGACCTTCGGCAGACCCACATCCAGCCCCACGCCCACGGTGGCGAGATTGAGCGACTCCGCGAGTGCGCGCACCACCGGCACCGGACCATAGGTCTGGTGGGTGAAGTTCTCCGGCCGCCAGTGCTTGTCCTTTGCCAGCGCCACGTCGATGGGTGCGTCCTGCACGACGGTGGCGGCGTTGTAGTGCCCGCTCTCCAGTGCCGTGAGATAGATGAACGGCTTCACCAGCGAGCCCATCGAGCGGTGCGCATCGAGGGCGCGGTCAAAGCCGTCGTAGCCGACGTTGCGCCCGCCGACGATGGCGATCACGTCGCCGCTTTGCGGCGAGGTGACGACGATGGCACCCTCGAGCGGCTCCTGCGCGTGCTTGCGCTGCCGATCCAGCCGCGTGAGCTCGTGCTCGAGCGCCTGCTCGGCCTGCTCCTGGGCGCGCGGCTCGAGGCTGGTGTAGATGCGCAGGCCCGCCTCGGTGAGGTCCTGGTCGTGATAGTCGCGCCGCAGGGTGCGACGCACGAAGTCGAGGTACGCGGGGTAATACGCACCCGCCGGGCGGCTGCTGACACCGAGCGCCTGGTGCGCGGCCGCGCTCGCCTCCCGGGCAGTCACGATCCCCTGGTCGGCCATGATCTTGAGGACCAGGTCGCGGCGCGCCCGCGCGCGCTCGGGGTGACGCCGCGGATCGTAGTACGAGGGTCCGCGGACCACCGCCACCAGCAACGCCACTTCCGAAAGGTCGAGCTCCGCGAGCGGCTTACCGAAATAGAACTGGCTGGCGAGGCCAAAGCCGTGAATCGCGCGGTCGCCGTCCTGACCGAGGAAGATCTCGTTGATGTACGCGTTCATGAGATCGGCCTTGGTGAAATGCGCATCCAGCGCCATCGCCATGATCGCCTCACGCACCTTGCGCGACAGCGTCTGCCGCGAACTGAGGAAGTAGCTGCGCACCAGCTGCTGCGTGAGCGTGCTGCCGCCCTGCTCGATCTGGCGGGCGCGCACGTCGACCCACAGCGCGCGCAGCATCGCGATCGGGTCGACGCCGTGATGGCTGTCGAACTTGCGGTCCTCGACTGCCTTGAGCGCGGCGGGCAGGAGCGTGGGCACTTCCTGCGGTGTGACGACGATGCGATCCTCGCCGTGGATCGGAAAAATGCTGCCGATGAGCAGCGGCTCGAGCCGCAGCACCGGTACGTCCCGGCCGGCGCTGTCGCGCAGGCTCTCGAGCCCCTGGGAACCCGCGCCGATGCTCAGCAGCTGCGCGTTGCGCGTCTCGTCCGCGAAGCGCGCCGGCCGCAGCGCAACGTCGAAGCGCGCGCCGGCCACGCGGTAGGTGCCGGGACGCTCGGGCCGCTCGGCGCGCCGGTAGTGCAGGCGTTGCAGCTCCTCCTCGAGCTGCGCCGGCGACAGCGCCAGTCCCGTGTACAGCTCCAGCGGCGCCGCGAACACCTGCGCCGGCAGCGTCCAGCGGCGGCCCTCGAATTGCCGGGTCACCAGGCGATCCAGATACAGAACATAGAGGGTGCCGCCGAGCGCGGCGAGCCCCACGGCGAGGAGCAGGATGCGCTTGAGCTTCAGATGAACAGCTCCGCGGCTGGGGCTCGCAGGTTGTACTGCGAGCTCATCGCGTGCCCGTAGGCCCCGGCGTTGGCGATCAGCAGCACGTCCCCTTCCCGGGTCGCAGGCAGCAGGCGATCGTGCCCGAGGACGTCTGCGCTCTCGCAGATGGGGCCGACGATATTGACGAGTTCGGTGGCGGGCTCATCCGCGCGCGTGAGGTTGGCGATTTCGTGGTATGCCCCATAGAGCGCCGGACGGATGAGGGAGTTCATGCCGGTCGCCACGCCGACGAAGCGCACACCGCCCTTGGCCTTCAGCTGCGTCACGCGCGCGAGCAGCACCCCGGCGGCGGCCACCAGGTAGCGTCCGGGCTCGAGCCACACCTCGAGCTGCGGGTGCTCGGCGCGCACCGTCAGCAGCAGCGTGTCGAGCCTGGCGAGATCGACGCCCGGCTGATCGGGACTCTCGGGCACTCCCAGGCCGCCGCCGACGTCGATGACGCGCAGCTGCGCGAAGCCCGGCGCGGCCGCCGCCAGCAGGCGCGCGGTGTGCTCCCAGCTGGTCACGTCGAAGACCCCGCTGCCGACGTGCGCCTGCAGGCCCACGACGCGTGCCCCGGCATCGTGCGCGCGGCGCGCAACTTGCGGCAGTTCCGCGATCGGCACGCCGAACTTGGAGCGCGTCCCGGCGGTGCGCACGTGCGTGTGATGGCCGCGGCCGACGCCGCTGTCGACGCGCACGAAGATCTCGTGGGCGCGGAACAGCTGCGGCCACTCGGTGAGCGCGTAGCTGTTGTCCACCGTGACGCGCACCCCCGCGCTGAGCGCCCAGGCGACTTCCGCGCGTGGCGCGAAGTTCGGCGTGTACAGAATGCGCTCTCGGTCGAGATCGGGAAACAGCTCGAGGACCCGCTCGACTTCACCGCGCGACACGCATTCGAACTCGATGCCCTCGGCGCGCAGCGTGCGCAACAGCTGCGGGTGCGGATTGGCCTTCATCGAGTAGTGCACCCGCGCGAGCGAGCCGAGTGCGCGCAGCGAGCGGGCGGCCGCGCGCACCGCCTCCAGGTCGTACACGAAGGCCGCCTCATGCTCCCCGAGCGCCTCCAGCAGCTGCGTGCGCTTGGAGCGCCACCACGGCACGCTGCCGCCGGCCGGGTCCCGCGGCTGCGAGAACAGCTGCTGCCAGGTGGGACCGAGCACCTTGTCGCCCGGCACCGGGCGGATGAGCAGCTCGTGCAGTTGCTCCACCAGGCGGTCCCCCTGGTCCTCATCGACCACGAAGGTGAAATTCAGGTCGTTGGCCGCCTGGCTCACCAGGTGGATCTTCTGTTCCTCGAAGAATTCGAAGGCGCCTCCCAGCTGGTGCAGGATGGCGCGGATGTTGCGGCCGACGAGACTCACCGAGGCGCACGGTCCGATCACCTGCACGCGGCACAGGCGCGACAGGTCGCCGACCAGCCCCGCGAGCCGCGTGTTGTCGAGTGAGTTGGCCGCCGGATCGAGCGACACCGTGACGTTGGTCTCGGAGGTCGACACCAGATCCACCGACATGCCGTGCTGCTTGAACACCTGGAAGGCATCGGCCAGGAACCCCACCTGGTGCCACATGCCGGGGCTCTCCAGCGAAATGAGCGTGATGCCCTTGCGGCTGCACACCGCCTTCACCTGCGCGCCGCCCTCACTCTCGGCGCTGAGCACCGTGCCTTCCAGGTCCGGCGCCTGGGTCGCATAGACATGCAGCGGAATGTGGTACTGGCGCGCCGGCAGGATGCAGCGCGGGTGCAGGACCTTGGCGCCGCTGGTGGCGATTTCCTGGGCCTCGTCGTAGTGCAGCGCGCGCAGCAGGCGCGCGGTGGGCGTGGCGCGCGGGTTGGCGCTGAACATACCCGGCACGTCGGTCCAGATCTCCAGCCGCTGGGCCCGCAACTTGGCCGCGAGGTAGGCCGCCGAGGTATCCGAGCCGCCGCGCCCCAGCAGCACCGTGTTGCCGTCCTCATCGCTGGCAATGAATCCCTGGGTGACGATGACCGCCGCGAGCCCCCGCAGCCGCTCCTCGAGCGCCGCATCGGGCGCGAAACCGCACACCGCCGAGAGCACGCTCGCCTTGGCCGAGGCGCTGTGCCGCTCTTCGGCACGCAGCATGGTGCGCGCATCCGCCCAGGCCACCTCGAGTCCGCGCGAGCGCAGGAAGCGCACGCCGATGTGCGTGGCCATCAGCTCACCGGCGGCCATGACGCGTGCCCGCGAGCGGTCGCTCACCTCACCCGCCCGCGCGATGCTGGCTGCGATCTGGCGCAGTTCGGCGAGCTCTCGCTCGATCTCGTCCCCGAGGGTGACGCCCAGCTCGGAGGCCAGTCCCCGGTGGCGCTCTTCGATGGCGCGCAGCTCATGCTCCTGCGCCTCACCGGTGGCGGCATCCAGCAGTCGCTCGAGCCGGTCGGTGATGCCGGTGAGGGCCGAATGCACGATGAGCACGCGCGCGCCGCCCGCGCTGCGCGCGGCGGCGACCCGCGCGATGTTGGTCCAGTTGGCTAACGTCGAGACGCTCGTTCCGCCGAACTTCAGGACGATCCAGGCCGAGGGGCGGGGCACTGATGTTCCTTCACGCGACGTCGAAAGCGGGAGGTGCGCTGGGCCCGCGGATGCCGGCTTCGCTCTACAGCTCGTCGTCGAAGTCCTTGAGATCTTTCTCGAGCTTCTTGTCCGCCAGCACTTCCTCGAGGCGGCTCCACGCGGCCTTGCCGCGCTTGCCCTGGTTACGGACGCGCTTGTCCACCCGGTCGAGCAGCCGGTCGTAATCGGTGCCGTCCTCGGTCGGACTGCTCAGGAATTCATCGTCGAGATCGAAAGTCTCGTTGTCTCGTTCCGACATCTGGCGGCGTAAATCCCGAATTAATTCAACGGCTAACGTGCCTTGACGGCACCGAACAAGGCTGCGAACTATAGCCGATCCGCGCCGCCGATCAACTTTTGGCCCCGCGCAGCGTCCCGGCTCGCCCGCTGAAGGCCGCCTCGCCCGCGGGGCGCTTGCGCTTCAGGGCTGATCCGTGCGGTCGCGCACCACCACCGGGGCGCCCCGGCTCAAGCCCAGACCCTCCGCGGCGCTGTGCTCGGCGCGGGCGATCTCGATCACCCCGAAGGAGTTCACGAGCGCGAGATATTCCCCGGGCCGCGTGTCGCCGTAGGTGCGCAGCAGGGGGAAGGCGTGGTTGCCCGCGTGCACCAGCGGCAGGCGGAAGCGCTCGATCAGCGCGGCGTCGATATTGGTGATCAGGTTGCCGAAGTGATCGATGCTGATGACGACGCCGGTGACGCTGCGCGGCTCGACCGCGGGGTCCTCCACCCAGGCGGGGATCAGGGTGCTGACCGCCTCGCCGAGCCCCTGCAGCGGGCAGCGTCCGGCGGCGAGCTCGGCGGCGACGGGGGCGAAAATGTCCCGGCCGTGGAAGGTGGCGCTCGGTCGATGCACTCCGAGGCGCGCCAGCTCCGTGGTGCCCAGGCGCACGATCAGCGGGTCGCGTGCGCGACTGACGATCGGGGCCAGCAGGCCGTTGTCGGGCGCCAGGAAATAGTGTCCACTGGCCTGCACCGCCAGAATGTTGCGCGCGGTGCCGACGCCCGGATCGACTACCGCGACGTGCACGGTTGCAGGCGGGAAGTAGTCGAAGGCGTGCGCCAGCCAGAAGCCCGCCTCCGCCGGCCAGTGCACCACGATCTCATGCGTGAGATCGATGATGCGCGCCGCCGGGAAGCGCGTGAGCATGCAACCCTTCATGACACCGACGAACGGTCCCTGGTGGCCGAAGTCGGTCGTGATGGTGATGACCCCTGAGGGGCTCGGGGCGTTCATGAGACAGCGCGGGCTGCAGAGCGCGCGCCGCGTCAGCCGCGGGCGCCGCGGGGTCCCGCCGCACGGCCCCCCTCGGCGCAGGAGCGACACCGATCGGTGTAGGGCACCGCCTCCAGCCGCTCCGGCTCGATGTCCTCGCCGCACACCGAGCAGGTGGTGTAGCGGCCGGAGGCGAGGCGCCGCAGCGCCCCTTCGACCTGCTGCAGCTCTTCGTGGGCCGAGTGCGAGATGGCCCCGAGCACGTCATCGTTCTCGCGCTGCGTCACCTGCTCGGCGAAGTCGGCCGACAGCGGGTCCGCCTCGTGGCGCAGATCGGCGCTCGCATCGCTGGCGCGCTGGCGCAGCTCGTCGCGGCGCTTGAGCAGTCGGTCGCGTACCGCCTTGGTATCCACTTCGCTCCCCCGGGGACCTCAGGATGCCCGCCGGCCGCGGCGTCGTTCCTCGAGCCATTGTTGCAGCCGGTCGAAAGGCTCGATGAACTTCCTCACCCCTTCGCGCTCGAGCTGCGCCGCGACGGCCTCCAGATCGACATCGAGCCGCTCCAGGCCCTCGCGCGCATCGCAGCCTTCGGCAATGTGGCGCTCAAGCCGCAGCTCAGGTCTGCCCAGGCGCCGATAGGCATCCAGGGTCTCGAGCGGCATGGTGTTGACCGTCTTGGGCACCACCAGCTCCTCGACATACTTGATCGGGCTGTAGCTCGGATCCTTGGTGGAGGTCGAGGCCCACAGCAGCCGCTGCGGCCGCGCACCGCGCGCCGCCAGGCCCTGCCATTGTGCGCCGGCGATCATCTCCTCGTGAATCTCGTAGGCACGACAGGCGCTGGCGATCGCCGCCTTGCCGCGCAGGGTGCGCGCTGCGGGCTGGCCGCGCGCTGCCAGGCCATCCAGCAGGTTGTCCACGGCGGTGTCGATGCGGCTCAGGAAGAAGCTCGCCACCGAGGCGACGCGCTCGAGCGGCTGGCCGGCCGCGACGCGCGCGCTCAGGCCCTCCATGTAGGCGCGCGCCACGGCGCGATAACGCTCGGGCGAGAACAGCAGCGTCACGTTCACGTTGATGCCCGCAGCGATGAGATCGCGGATCACCGGCAAAGAGGCCTCGGTGCCGGGGATCTTGATGAGCGCGTTGGGAAGTCGCAGACGCTGCCACAGGCGTTGCGCCTCCGCGCGACTGCCGGGGCCGTCGTAAGCGAGGTGCGGGGACACTTCCAGGCTCACAAAGCCGTCGGCGCCGGAGGTGTGATCGTAGAGCGGGCGCAGGAGCGCGGCGGCCGCGCGCAGATCCTCGACGGCGAGTTCCTCGTACAGCGCGACGCTCGATGACATCGAGGGCAGCAGCTGCGCGATCGGCTGCGCGTAGTGCGAGTCGCTCATCATGGAGTGGGCGAAGATCGCCGGGTTCGAGGTGAGCCCGGCGATGCCGTCCTCGCGGATCAGGCGCGCCAGACTGCCGTCCTGCAGCATGCGGCGGCTGATGTCATCGAGCCAGACGCTCTCGCCGAGCTTGCGCAACTCGAGCAGCGGATTGGGCACCGGCGCGTTCATGGAGGCACTCTTGCGCGAGAGTAGCGCAGCCGGCAGCGCGAGTCTCGCGGTTTCGGTGCGGATATGCGTAAATCCAAGGCGGAGCCTTCGAAGCCGAGGAACACCGCCATGACCGAGTCGTTCGATGCCGGCAAGCTCGCCGAGGAGCTGCGCGCGCTGGTGAGCGAGGCCGAAGCGCTGTTGCGGGCGAGCGGCAGCGCGGACGGCGCGGAAATGCAGCAGCGCGCCGAGGCCGCGGTGCGCGATCTGCGCGAGCGGCTCAGCGCACTCGAGGAACAGCTGAGCGCGCGGGCGCGCGACATCGACGGCTACGTGCGCGGCAACCCCTGGCAGGCGGTGGCAGTCGCGGGCGGGGTTGCGCTGCTGCTCGGGCTCCTCCTGGGCCGCCGCTGATGGACGCGCCCGGATCGCCTGCGCAGGATGCGGGCGCCGCTGAGGGGCTGCGCTCGGCGTTCAGCGGGCTGCTCGGCGCGGGACTGGACGCGCTGCGAACCCGCCTCGATCTCGCCGCCGTCGAGCTCGAGATCCACCTGTTGGCGCTGCTGCGGGTACTCGTGTGCCTGATCGGTGCGCTCGCGTGCGCGTTGCTCGCGCTCGCCTTCGCCCTGACGACGCTCATCGTGGCGCTGTGGGACACGCATCGCACGTCGGCTCTGCTCGGCGGGACGCTGGTGTTCCTCGGGCTCGCGCTGCTGTTCGGCGTGCTCGGCGCGCGCACCCTGCGCCGGCAGCCGCCGGCTCTGCAGGACTCGCTGCGGCAACTGCGCGAAGATGGGCGCCGCGCCGGGGACGAGTCGTGACGCGCATGGCGCAGCTGCAGGAGCGGCGGCGCGCGCTGCTGGCGCGCTGCGGGGAGCAGCGCGGGGAATTTGCCGAGCGTCTGGCGGCGCTGCGCCCGCAGTCGCGCACGGGCGCCGCGGGTCAGCACGCGGCGCGCCACCCACTCGCCTGGATCGCGGTACTGGGCGCCGTCATGCTGATGCGGCGCACGCGCGAAGTGGTGTCGCTGCTGGTGTTCATCCGTTCGGCGGTGGGGTTGGTCGGGCGCGCTGCGCAACTGCTGCGTCTCATCGGCGCGCGCGCATCGCGCCCGGGCGGCACGCAGCCCTGAGCGAGCCTGTGGGGGCGGCGCCGCGCTGCCCTTCAGTGGCTGCTCTGCAATACGCTCGCGGCGGGAGGGACGGAGGCCGGCGCTTCGGCCGCAAGACCCACCAGCGTCGGAATGCCGCTGGCGGCCGCGAGCGTGGCACGCGCCAGATCCCAGTGGATGGCGGCGGTGTTGCTGCCGAGCGCCTGATCGAGCATCTGCGACAACAGCTGCACGTCCGGCTCGATGCTCTGGCCTTCGGCGTCCACCGGCGGATGCGCTTCGAGCAGCAGCTGACCCCCGACCCAGGCAACCTTCACCGGCTCGTTGACCAGTCGCACCGGCGTGCCGATCGGCACCAGCGCAAACAGCGCCGCGACGTCTTCCGGATACATGCGGATGCATCCGTGCGTCACCGCCATGCCCACCGCCGTCGGGTTGTTGGTGCCATGAAGCATGTACTCGCCGTCGCCCGCGGCGAGGCGCAGCGCGAAATCACCGAGTGGATTGTCGGGTCCGCTCGGCACGACCTTCGGCAGCGGATCGCCATTCTCGGCGTGCTCCTTGCGGATCGACTCCGGCGGATACCAGGCCGGGTGTCGGATCTTGGCGATGACCCGCGTCTCACCGAGCGGCGTGCGCCAGTCCATCTTGCCGATGCTCACCGGGTAGGTGATGACGACCGGCTGCTCGCCCTTGCGCGGCTTGGGGTAGTAGTACAGCCGATGCTCGGGCAGGTTCACGACCAGGCCGACGCGCGGGCCGGCCGGCAGGATGCGCCGCCCGGGGAGCAGGAGCTTCGTGCCTGCCCCCGGCAACCACACATCCACACCGGGGTTGGCGCGGATGATTTCGTAATAGCCGAGACTGTAGCGATGCGCGATATCCGGCAGCGTATCCTCGTACACCGTCTGCATGCTCTCGTCGCTCCCCACGACCGGGGAACCGTCCGGCGGCAGAGGATAGACACTGGCCCAGCCGGGGGCCGCCAGCAGGCCAAGCCACGCCAGCGCGCACGCAACCGATCCCGCTTTCCACGTCTGCTTCATATGATTTCTGCGAAGTGCCCGTAACAAATTGATTACAATGTAATCCATGCTCAAATGGCGGCCCTGCCGTCCACCTGGCACGGCCCCGTATTGTAGAGGATTCCTTTACCATCGCGCGCGGTGAGCCGCGCAGAAAAACTCCCGCACGCATTCTTCGCGCGCAGCACGCTGGCCATCGCCCGTGAGCTCATCGGCATGCACCTGGTGCACGATGACGGCCGCACCGTGCGCTCGGGGCGCATCGTCGAGACCGAGGCGTATCTGGGGCCCCGCGATCTCGCGGCGCACTCCTCCCGGGGCCGCACCGCGCGCACCGAAGTCATGTATGGGCCGCCGGGGCACGCGTACGTGTATTTCATCTACGGCTTCTGGAATTGTCTGAACGTGGTCACCGGCGCGGTCGGTGTGCCACACGCGGTGCTGCTGCGCGCGCTCGAGCCGCTCGAGGGCGTCACCGGCCGCACCTGCGGTCCGGGGCTCCTGTGCCGCGCGCTGCACATCGATCGGCGTCTGAACGGCGTCGATCTCGCCGGCGATGTGCTGTGGCTGGAACGCGCGCGCGCCGGCGCGCCGCGGGCGCGCATTGCGCGCACTCCCCGCATCGGGGTCGATTACGCCGGCGAATGGGCGCGGCGACCGTGGCGATTCCTCGATCGCGCTTCGGCGTATGTTTCCGCCTAAACTGATAGCCCGCGTGCGCCTGAACGAAAGGAAGCCGAATGTCGATCCGCACCAGAGTCCTGGCACTGTGTGTCCTCGCGAGCGCCGGGACGGGGATGTCGGCAGCGGTGCACGCGCAGGGCGTGGAAGGCACCGACTACCGCAAGATCGAGCCGCCACAACCCACCGACAGCCCGGGGAAGATCGAGGTCATCGAGTTCTTCTCCTACATGTGCCCGCATTGCAAGGAGTTCTACCCCCTGGTCAGCACCTGGGAGGCGAAGCTTCCCAAGAACGTGGTGTTCCGGCGCGTGCCGGTCGGCTTCGGGCGGCTGCCGTGGCTCAACCTGGCGCGCGCTTACTACGCGCTGCAGGCGAGCGGCGATCTGGTCAAGCTCGACGGTGCGCTGTTTCGCGCCATCCACGATGAGCACCTGCAGCTGTTCGATGAGCCGAGCCTCACCGACTGGGTGGGCAAGAACGGGGGCCATGCCGAGCGGTTCGCGGCCGCCTATACCTCCTTCGGGGTCAACAACCAGACGGTGCGGGCCGATCAGATGGTGGAGAAGTACGGCATCGGGGCGGTTCCGACCATGACGGTCAACGGCGAGTACCAGGCGATGGGCAAGAATCTCGCCGAGATGCTCCTCAACACCGACCGGCTGATCGCCCAGGCGCAAACCGAGGCTCACGCCGCGGGCGCCAGCGCGAAACACAAGTAGCTCAGGAGCCCGCAGGCTCGGGCGCGAGCTCCAGCAGCTCGCTTGCCTCGGGCACGCGATCGCCGCGGGCGAAGTGAATCATCCCAACCGTGCCCGCGTACGGGGCGGTGATGGTGTGCTCCATTTTCATCGCTTCGATCACCATCAGCACCTCCCCGGCGGCGACCTTCTGTCCCGCGGCGACCGGCACCGACACCACCACGCCCGGCAGGGGCGTGGTGAGCGTGCCGCTGGCGGCGCTCACCGAAAACTCGCGCGTGCGCGGATCCTCGAGCAGCAGCTCGTACTGCTCATCGGCGGTCCACAGATACACGCGCGCGCCGTCCAGGTGGTAACGCGCCTGCCGGCGCCGCGTCTCGATGCGCGCCGCGACGACTGCGCCGCTGCACACCGCATCGGCGAGTGCCAGGCGCGCACCCGCATCCACGCGCACGGCGGCGGGCCTGCCGTGCACGAACTCCAGCTCCACCCCGTGGGTGTGTCCGCGCCATGAAAAGCCGTAGGCGACCCGTGCCGGAAGGTTGGGCGTAAAGCCATCGGCCAGGTCCCAGGGGCTGCCCGCCCCGGGGTCGCGCGCCGCGACGCCGCCCGCTCCAGCACGCAGGGCGAGGGCCGCCAGGATGAGCGCCTCGGGGGCGGCGGTCGGGGGGCCGGCGAACTCCTCCGCAGCCTGATCGAGCAGCGCGACGTCGTGCCGCACTTCCAGAAAGCGCGGCGATCGCAGCACGCGGCGCAGCCAGCGCTCGTTGGTGTGCACGCCGGCGCACAGGGTCTGGGTGAGGGCCGCTGCGAGGCGCGCGGCCGCCTGCTCGCGGGTGGGCGCCCAGGCGATGATCTTGCCGAGGAGTGAATCGTAACAGTCCGGAACCGTATCGCCGCTGGCAAAGCCGGCATCCACACGCACCGACTGCAGGCGCGGCCATTCCAGAAGCTGCAGCCGTCCGGCGCTCGGCAGAAAGCCGCGCTCCGGATCCTCGGCACAGACGCGCGCCTCGATGGCGTGACCGTCAAAACACACCTCGCTCTGCGACAGCGGCAGGGTCTCACCCGCGGCGACGCGCAACTGCCACTCGACCAGGTCGAGTCCCGTCACCGCCTCCGTGACCGTGTGCTCCACCTGCAGCCGCGTATTCATCTCCATGAAGTAGAACTCGCCCCCGTCGAGCAGGAACTCGACGGTGCCGGCGCTCACGTAGCCGACCTCGCGCGCCACCACCAGGGCCGCGGCGCGCAGTCGTGCGCGCAGCTCCTCGGGCAGCGCCGGGGCCGGCGCCTCCTCGATGAGCTTCTGATGACGTCGCTGGATCGAGCAGTCGCGCTCGCCCAGGTGCACGAGATTGCCGTGCCCATCGGCGAACACCTGCACCTCGATGTGGCGCGGGGCCGGCAGATAGCGCTCCAGGAGCAGCGCGCCGTCGCCGAAGGCGCTCGCGGCCAGGCGCCGCGCGGCGGCGAGCGCCGGCGCCAGTTCCGCGAGCTCGCGCACGATCTGCATGCCCTTGCCCCCGCCCCCGGCCGCGGGTTTGATGATGAGCGGCAGCCCGGCGCGCTGCGCCTCGCGCGTGAGGTGCGCCAGGTCCTGCTCGGCGCCGGCGTAGCCCGGCAGCACCGGCACGCCGGCCGCGCGCAGGCGCGTCTTGGCGACGATCTTGGAGGCCATGGCGTCGATGGCCGCGGCGGGCGGGCCGACGAAAATGCGCCCCGCATCCACGCACGCCTGGGCAAACCGCGCGTTCTCGGCAAGGAAGCCGTAGCCCGGATGGATGGCCTGCGCCCCGCTCGCGCACGCGGCGTCGAGGAGGCGTCCGATGTCGAGATAACTGTCGCGCGCCGCGGCGGGCCCGAGCCGCACCGCCTCATCCGCTTCGCGCACGTGGCGCGCGCGGGCGTCGGCGTCCGAGAACACCCCGATGGTGCGGATCCCTAAGCGGCGCGCGGTGCGGAAGATGCGGCAGGCGATCTCGCCGCGATTGGCGACCAGGAGACTCTTGATCACCGCGCCCTCCCCTGCCTACATCCGGAACACGCCGAAGTGCGTCGGCTGTTGCGGCGCGTGGCGCACCGCCGCGAGCGACAATCCCAGCACGCGCCGCGTCTCGAGGGGATCGATCACGCCGTCGTCCCACAGCCGCGCCGATGAATAATAGGGATGTCCCTGGCGCTCGTATTGCTCGCGGATCGGCTGTTTGAACGCTTCTTCCTCCTCCGCCGGCCAGTCCTTGCCCGCGGCTCGCAGCTGGTCACGCTTGACGGTCGCGAGGACGCTGGCGGCCTGTTCACCGCCCATGACCGAGATGCGCGCGTTGGGCCACTGAAACAGCAGGCGCGGCGCATACGCCCGGCCGCACATGGCGTAGTTGCCCGCGCCGTAGCTGCCGCCGATGATCACGGTGAGCTTGGGCACTGCCGCGCAGGCCACCGCCGTCACGAGCTTGGCGCCGTCCTTGGCGATACCGCCGGCTTCCGCGCGCCTCCCGACCATGAAGCCGGTGATGTTCTGCAGGAACAGCAGCGGAATCTGCTCGCGCGAGCACAGCTCGATGAAATGTGTCCCCTTGAGCGCGCTCTCGGAGAACAGCACGCCGTTGTTGGCGAGAATTCCGACCGGATAGCCGCACAGGTGCGCAAACCCGCACACCAGCGTGGTGCCGTACAGCTCCTTGAACTCATCGAGCTCGGAGGCGTCGGTGAGCCGCGCGATCACCTCGCGCACGTCGTAGGGCTTGCGCAGACTCGCTGGTATGACCCCGTACAGCTCCGCCGGATCGTAGCGCGGTTCGGCGGCGCTGCGGGGCGGTGCACCGGCGGTGGCGCCTTTCAGGCGCGTGATGATGCGGCGCGCGATGGCGAGCGCGTGGGTGTCGTTCTGCGCGTAGTGGTCGCACACGCCCGATTCGCGGCAGTGCACCTCCGCGCCACCGAGGGACTCGGCGTCGATATCCTCGCCGGTCGCGGCCTTCACCAGGGGCGGTCCGCCGAGAAAGACCCGTCCCTGGTTGCGCACGATCACGTTCTCATCCGACATCGCCGGCACGTAGGCGCCGCCGGCGGTGCACGAGCCGTGCACCACCGAGATCTGCGCCACGCCGAGCGAGGACAGCGTCGCCTGGTTGTAGAAGATGCGGCCGAAGTTGTCGCGGTCGGGGAACACCTCATCCTGCGCCGGCAGAAACGCCCCGCCGCTCTCCACCAGGTACACGCAGGTGAGGCGGTTGTCGCGCGCGATCTCCTGGGCGCGCAGGTGCTTCTTGACTGTGATCGGATAGTAGGTGCCGCCCTTGACGGTGGGGTCGTTGGCGACGATGACGCATTCGCGGCCCGCGATGCGGCCGATGCCGGTCAGCACCCCGGCGCAGGCGATCTCCCCGCCGTACATGCCATGCGCGGCGAGCTGCGAGAACTCCAGGAACGCGCTGCCGGTGTCGAGCAGCACGCGGATACGCTCGCGCGCGGTGAGCTTGCCGGCCGCCTTGTGCTTGTCGGTAGCGGCCTGCGAGCCGCCGCGCGCCGCCCGGCCCGCCGCGCGCCGCAGATCCTCGACCAGGGCGCGCATGGCGCGCTCGTTGTCCTGGAACTCCTGGGAGTGCACGTCGACCCGGGTGCTGATGCGGGGCATGGGTACTTGCCACGGTTGCCGGTTTGTCCGACAATCATACGATCCGCTCCAAGTAGAAGGCAAGCCCATGAGCACGCTCGAGTGCACCGACAGCGACTTCGGCCTGAGCGCCGAGCTCGAGGAGATCCGCCGGCAGGTGCGGCGCTTCGCCGCCGCGCGGATCGCCCCGCGGGCGGCCGAGATCGACCGCCGCAACGAATTCCCGCGCGACCTGTGGCCGGCGCTGGGCGAGCAGGGCCTGCTCGGCATCACCGTGCCGGAGCGCTTCGGCGGCGCGCAGCTCGGCTATCTGGCGCACGTCGTCGTCATGGAGGAAATCTCGCGCGCCTCGGGGGCCGTGGGCCTCTCCTACGGCGCGCATTCCAACCTGTGCGTGAATCAGCTGCGGCTCAATGCGAGCGAAGCGCAGTGCGAGCGTTACCTGCCGCGGCTGGTGAGCGGCGAGCACGTCGGGGCGCTCGCGATGTCCGAGCCCGGGGCGGGCTCGGACGTCGTCTCGATGCAACTGCGGGCCGAGAGGCGCGGCGACGGCTACCTGCTCAGCGGCCGCAAGATGTGGGTCACCAACGGCCCGGACGCGGATGTGTTCGTGGTGTATGCCAAGACCGACCCCGCCGCCGGGGCGCGCGGCATCAGCGCGTTCATCGTCGAGCGCGGCACGCGCGGTTTCAGCACCGCGCAGAAGCTCGACAAGCTCGGCATGCGCGGCTCGGGCACCTGCGAGCTGCTGTTCGATGAGTGCCCTGTGCCGGCGGAGAACCTGCTCGGTCCCGAGAACGGCGGCGTGCGCGTGCTGATGAGCGGCCTGGACTACGAGCGCGTGGTGCTCGCCGGCGGCTCCCTCGGACTGATGGCGGCGGCCCTGGATGTGGTGTTGCCCTACATCCGCGAACGCCGGCAGTTTGGCCAGCCGATCGGAACCTTCGAGCTGATGCAGGGCAAGGTCGCCGACATGTACACCTCGCTCAACGCCGCGCGCGCCTACGTCTACGCCGTGGCGCGCGCCTGCGACGCGCGCACCGCGCGGCGGCGCGATGCGGCGGGCTGCATCCTGTTCGCCGCCGAGCGCGCCACCCACGCCGCGCTGGATGCCATCCAGACACTCGGTGGCAACGGTTATATCAACGACTACGCGGCCGGGCGCCTGCTGCGCGATGCCAAGCTCTACGAGATCGGCGCCGGCACCCAGGAGATCCGCCGCATGCTGATCGGGCGCGAGCTGTTCGAGGCGGCCGCGTGAGCGTCGAGTTCGCCCCGCTGCTCATCGAGCCCGCCTACCGCAAGGTGGCGGCGGCGATCGGGGCGCGGGTCCTGAGCCGCGCCCTGCGCGAAGGCGAGCGCCTGCCCTCCGAGACCGAGCTGGCACGGCAGTTCGGCGTCAACCGCTCCACGGTGCGCGAGGCGCTGCGTGAGCTCGAGAGCCGCGGCCTGGTGCAGCGCCGACCCGGCTCCAAGCTCATGTCGGTCAGCCGGCCGCACCACCAGAGCGTGGCCGAGGGCGTGAGCCACGCCCTGCTCCTGCACGACGTGACGGTGCGCGACGTCTGGGAGGCGCTCACCATCCTCGAGCCGCCGATCGCGCGCGCCGCGGCGCGCGAGCGCAGCGCCCAGGACCTGGAGCGCATCGTGGCCGCCGCCGCGGCGTTCGTCGCCGGCCGCGGTGATACCGAGCAGGCGGTGCGGCGCAGCGCGCAGGTGTTCCGCTGCCTCGGGCAGGCGACTCACAATCCGGTGCTGGGACTGGCGCAGGAGCCGCTGCTGCAGCTGCTCGAGCCCTCGCTGCGCGTCATGATCGACAAGGTGCCGCAGGCGCGCACGCGCATCGCCACGGCTCACCGGCGGCTGCTCGAGGCACTCGAGGCTCGCGACGAGGACGGGGCGCAGGGCTGGATGGCACGCCACATCCGAGACTTCAGGAAGGGCTACGAGATTGCCGGCATTGACCTCGCGCTGCGCCTCGGCGCCGGCTGAGGCGTCCGGCGCCTTCCTGAGCCGGGCCGGCACGTGACCCAGGTCTCCGAAATCCCCCCTTGCAGCAGCCGCGGCGCGCGCCGACGCGTATGCTGCGCCGCGAGTCTGGCATCTCTCGGGGGACATCATGTTGGCGGTCCTGGTCCTGCTGTTCCTGGTCGTTGCCCTCACGGGCTACCTGATCGGCGTGTACAACGGCCTGGTGCGCGTGCGCGCCGCCGTGAAGCTCACCTGGTCGAACATCGACGTGCTGCTCGTGCAGCGGCACGATGAGCTGCCGAAGCTGGTCGAAGTCTGCAGGCAGTACATGCAGTTCGAGGCCGGCACCCTCGAGCGCGTCATGCGCGCCCGCGCCGGGGTGGATGCGGCGCGCAGCTCCGGCAGCATGAACACGCTCGGCAGCGCGGAGCGCGAGTTGCGCAGCGGGCTCACCGGACTGTATGCGGTCGCCGAGAAGTATCCGCAGCTCAAGGCGAGTGAGCCGTTCCGCCACCTGCAGGAGCGCATCAGCGGCCTCGAGACCGCGATCGCTGACCGCCGCGAGGTCTACAACGACGCGGTCAACACCAACAACGTGCGCATCGATGCGTTCCCGGACGCGCTCATCGCCCGGCTCGGCGACTTCCCGCCGGCGCAGTTGCTGCATTTCCTGGCCGACCAGAAGGCGGACGTCGATCTGAAGGCGGCGTTCTCCAGCTGAAGAGCGCGTTCCGGCCGATCCCTTGACAGCGCCGCATCCCCTGCCCTACCCGGTGATCGCCGCCGCGGCGGCGGTGCTGGCGCTGTTCGCGCTGTTCAGGTTCTTCGTGCGGTTGCGCCGCGACCGGCTGGTGGCCGATACCCCGGCGGTGCGCATCCGCTCCGCCGCGCAGGGATACGTGAAGCTCACCGGGCGCGCCGTGCCGGCCGGGCCGGATGCGACGGCGGCGCCGCTGTCCTCGCGGCCGTGCGTGTGGTGGGCCTACGAGATCGCGCAGGAGCAGCGCGATTCCAAGGGCAATGCCCACTGGCACACGGTCGAGCGCGCCGCGAGCGTCGAGCTGTTCGCCCTGGTCGATGACGACGGCGCGCGTTGTCTGGTCGGACCGGTGACCGCCGAGATCACCCCCACCGTGCGCAACGTCTGGTACGGCGCCACAGCACGCCCCGCGGGTCCGCCGCCGCAGTCGAACCCGCTGCTGCACTCGGGCGGCTGGCGCTACACCGAGCGGCTGCTCGGTGTCGGCGAGCGGCTGTGTGTCATGGGCGAGCTGCGCTCGCATTCCGAGCTCGGCGACGTCAATGCCGGCGCCGCCGCGAAGCTGCACGAATGGAAGCAGGATCAGCGCTCGCTCCTGGCGCGCTTTGACATCGACCACGACGGCAAGCTCGACGCGCCCGAATGGGAAGGGGCGCGGCTGGCGGCGGCGCGCGAATCGCAGACCCGGACGCTGCAGGCGGCGATCTCGCGCGAGAGCGTCGTTTCCGAGCCCGCCAACGGCGAGCCTTTCCTGATCGCGCCGCTGAGCGCGAGCCAACTCGAACGGCGCGAGCAGCTGTTCGCCGGGCTGTACTTCCTGCTCGGGCTCATCGGGGTGATCGTGTGCGCCTGGGCGCTCGGTCACGCGGCTGTGGGCTAGCGCGTGACCTGCAGGTGCTCGAGCACGCCGCTCACCTGCTGTTTGAGCATGGCGGCGAACAGCGGCTGCAGCTGACTGAGCTGCTGGTCGGGGATGTCCTTCAGATCGGGGGGCAGTTTGAAGCCCGTCCAGGTCTGGATCTGATCCCCGCCCCACTGGCGCGCGTGGATTTCCGCGCTCGGGGCGGCCAGGCCGATCAGCAGCAGCTCGGTCAGATTGAGTAAGACCGGCGGCTTGTCCGCCGTGTCCTCCTCGCCGCGCGCCTCGGTCACGAAGCACCAGCCGCGCAGGTATTCCGGCAACGGCCGTCGCCGGGCGCCGTGCGAGGAGTCGTTGCGGCCGGGCCCCAGCACGATGATGGCGTCGACATGCCCGGCGGCGGCGAGCTGTGCGAACAGCGGCCCGCAGGCCTTCGGCAGCCCCTTCGCGAGCGCGGCGTCGAGGAAGCAGGCCTCGCGCGCGCGCCGTAGAGCCTCGGTCGCGGCGGCCGCCACCGGCACCAGTCCCATCTGGGTCAGGCGCTCCCTGACCGCCTCCATCAGCATGGCACTGACGGACCACTCCAGGGTGTAGGTTTTGAGGAAACTGTTCTGCAGGTGCCGGGAGGCGTGGAAATGGGTGACTTCGGGGTCCAGCAGGTTCACCACCGCGACGTGCGCGCCGGCGATCAGCTGCAGGTTGGCGGGCTTCGGTGCTGCGACTGCGGTGCCTGCCAGCAGGCTCAATGCGGCTGCGGCGGTGGCCCCCGCCGTCGTTCTAGTTCTGATCATACGCTCGACCCCCGTAGCGGGACGCACGACCCCCTTGCGTGGGTGAGTCTAGCCCAGGCGAGGCGCCCGCAGCATCATAACGGGCGCTTAATAACGGGCGCTTATGAGTCCATGCCCTGAAACATCCAACTCCCGCCGGCGCGCCGGATACCATCGCCGGGAGTCTCCACGAGGGCGAGGACCTTGGCTGCCATCGGACCCGAACGCGTACTCACCGTGCGGCACTGGACCGACACGCAATTCAGCTTCACGACCACGCGCGATCGCGGGCTGCGCTTCGAGAACGGGCAGTTCGTCATGGTCGGCCTGGCCGTGGACAGCCGGCCGGTGCTGCGCGCCTACAGCATCGCGAGCGCGAACCACGAGGAGCACCTCGAGTTCCTGAGCATCAAGGTACCCAACGGCCCGCTGACCTCGCGCCTGCAGCACGTGCGCGCCGGCGATGAAGTGCTCGTCAGCCGCAAGCCCACCGGCACGCTGTTGCTGCAGGACCTCAGGCCCGGCAAGCGGCTGTACCTGCTCAGCACCGGAACCGGCGCGGCGCCGTTCATGAGCCTGATCAAGGACCCCGAGGTCTACGAGCGCTTCGAGCACGTGGTGTTCGTCCACGGCGTGCGCTGGGCGCGCGAAACCGCCGTCGTCAGGCACCGGATCGAGGCGCTCAGGGCCCACGAGCTGCTGGGCGCGGAAGTGCGCGCCAAACTGCACTACTACCCGACGGTGACCCGCGAGCCGAACGTGAGCTGCGGCCGTCTGACCGCTCTGATCGAGTCGGGGCGCCTGTCCCGCAACCTCGGGCTGCCGGCTCTCGACCCGGGGGCGGACCGCATCATGGTGTGCGGTAGTCCTGCGATGCTCACCGACACCTGCGCGCTGCTCGACGCACGCGGCTTCACCCTCTCGGCCCACATCGGCGAGCCGGGGGATTACGTGATCGAACGCGCCTTCGTCACGCGCTAGCCCCAACGGCTTAATCAGTGGCCGCCCGCGACCAGCAGGCCCGCGTCGCGCAGGGCGTCCGCCAGCTGTGCCTCGATGCGCGCCGCCTCGGCGCGGGCGATACGCTGCAGATGCAGGGTCGGCCCGCTCAGCACCTCGAGCCCACGCCGAAGAACGCTGCCGGCGGCGCGAATGCCGGCCTTGTGCTGGTCGAAGCGCTGCGCCGGGCTGTAGTGACTCATGCCGACGTACAGGCCGTGGGGCCCGCGGCTGCGGTCCCGGTAGTCGAGCAGCACGAGATAGATGTTGGCACGGCCGGCTCGCGCGCAGCTGAAGCTGAGCGCCACTTCGTAGGCCGTGGGGAGCCACACTATGTAGCGCATCGGCAGCCACTCGGGAATGGACGCGGCGGCGCGCGACCACAGCGCCGCGAGCGCCGCCTCGATGTGGTGCGCGAATTCACCCCGCATCCACAGCTCGTGAATGCAATGCGCGCCCGCGGCACCGTCGCTCCGCTGCAGCGCCGCCGCCAGGCGCCGCTCGATGGCCGGCCTGGTGAGCCCCGCGAGCGGACGCGCCGCGGGGGACGGCGCTGCCGCCGCGGTCCGGGCCGCCGGCCTCATGCCGCCGCCGCGGCCGGCGTGCGAGCGCTGACCCTGGCGCAGGCGAGCCACACGATCGCGCCGATCGCGATCGCCACCGGCACCACCAGCACCGCGCGCCCGAGGGACCCCACATCCGAGAGGTACCCGATCAGCACCGGCGAGGGCACATCCCCCAGCAGGTGGATGGCGAACATGCTGAGTGCCACGGCCGAGGCGCGCTCGAGCGGCGATACGATGTTGACGATCGCGGCATTGATGGGGCCGGTCGACATGAACAGCAGCAGCTCCGCCACGACGATCGCCGGGTAATAGACCGCCGGCGCCGGCGCGCTGAGCGCCAGCAGCGCAAAGGGCGCCGCCAGCAGGGTCGTGAAACCCGAGAACCACAGGTACGCCTGGCGCGAGAACCTGAGGAAGTAGTCCCCCAGCCACCCGCCGGCGAAGGTGCCGAGAAAACCCGTGACGACCAGGATCGCTCCGAGGCCGGTGGTCGCCTCCACCGCCGGCACCGCGCGCACCCGCTCGAGAAAGGTCGGCATCCAGAAGCCGAGGCCGCCGAGCGCGAACGTGTAGGCGGCGTAGCCGATGACGAGCAGCATGTAAGGTGCACGGCGCAGGAAGCTCAGGTAGACCGCCAGCGGCCCGGGGCTGCGGCCGGCAACCGCAAGCGGGGCGGTTTGACCCACGGGGGACGGGTCCTGAGCTCCGCGCGGCGGATCGGGCAGCCACAGCACCGCCGCCGCCAGCAGCATCCCGGGTGCACCGGCCACCAGAAACGCCGCGCGCCAGCCAAAGTGATGACCGATCAGGCCCCCGAGCACGATGCCGAGCGCCGAACCGACCGGGATCGCCATGTTGAGCACCGAGTACACGCGGCCGCGGCCGCTCGCCGGGAAGCAATCCGCCAGCAGCGCCGGCGCGATGGCGACGTAGGCCGCCTCGCCGATGCCGACAAGCGCCCGCCCCGCGAGCAGCTGCGGATAGCTGCGCGCCAGCCCCGACAGCACGGTCGCCAGACTCCAGACGAACACCCCGAGCGCGATCGGGCGCGTGCGTGAGCCCCGATCGCCCCACGCCCCGAACACCGGCGCGGCGAGCATGTACACCAGCATGAAGGCCGGCACCAGCCAACCGAGCTGCGCGTCCGACAACGCCATGGCCCCCTTGAGCTCCGGCACCAGCGGGGACACGACGTAGCGATCGAGGTAGTTGAGCAGGTTGATCGCGGTGAGGACGCTGAGCGCCCGGATGGCCGAGCGCGGCGCAGGTGCGGCGGTGCCCAAGGTGTGAAATTCCCGCGGTGGACCCGCGCGGGACTTTACCCGCGCCCTCAGGCGGGCGCGAGCTTCAGACGCTCGAGGTACTGGCGCACCGGCTCGCGAAACCCCTCGCTGCTGGTGATGGTGGTGCCGCCGGCCACCACCAGGATGAAGTCCCCGCGCGGGGTGCGGCTCACTTCCCGCACGTGACTCATGTTCACCAGACACGAGCGGCTGATGCGCAGCATCGGCTGCGCCTGAAAGGTCCTCTCGGCCTGCTGCAGCGTGCTGCGCGCGTGAAAAGTCTCCCGGCCGATGGTGAGGCGCACGTAGTTGCGGTCGGCTTCCACCACCTCCACCTGCGACACGTCCAGCATGTGCATGCGGCTGCCGGCCTCCGCCAGCACGCGCGGCTGCGCGTCCGCGCGTGCCCGTGCACCGCGTTCCAGCTGCTCGAGCAGCGCTTCGAGGGCGCTGCGCCGGTCAAGGGAACCGTGCGCCTGGTGACGGCGGCGCACGCGCGCCAGCGTAGCCTTGAAGCGCGCGTCATCGAAGGGCTTCAACAGGTAGTCGACGGCGCTCACCTCGAAGGCCTCCAGCGCATACTGATCGTAGGCGGTGACGAACACGATGAGCGGCAGGCTGAGCGGATCGAGCGCGCGCGCCAGCGCGAGCCCCGACATGGAGTCCATCTGGATGTCGAGGAACAGCAGCTGCGGCGGCTGCAGGCGGATCGCCTCCAGTGCGGCGCTCGGGTCCCCGAACTCGCCGACCACCTTCAGGTCCGGCTCGCGCTCGCAGCACTCGCGCACGCTGCGCCGCGCCACCGGCTCATCGTCGACGATCATCACCTCCATCACAGCGCGGCCCCCACGTCAGGCCGCGCGGCGCCTTCCGGCCCGTCGCGCAGCAGCGGCATCTGAATCTGCGCCCTCCAGACATGCTCATCCGTGGGGCCGGCCTCGAATGTCGCCCGCTCGCCGAACTGCACCGCCAGGCGCTCGCGCACGTTCGCCAGTCCGATCCCCGTGTCCCCGCTGCCGCCGCGGCCCGGTGCGATGGTGTTCAGCACCCGCAGCGTGAGGGTTTCATCGCTGACACTCGCCTCGACGCGGATGGTGACCGCGCCTTCGTGTCCGGCAAGACCGTGCAGCACCGCATTCTCCACCAGCGGCTGCAGAATCAGACTCGGCACCCAGGTGCGCGGAATGTCCTCACGGGCCGGCGCCGTGATGGTCAGCCGGTCCGCGAAGCGCTTCTGCTGCAGCTCCAGATACAGCGCCACGAACTGCAGCTCGTCGGACAGCCGCGAGAACTCCCGTTCTCCCGCGCTCAGGAGCCGGCGCAGCAGGTCCCCGAGCTGCACCACCATGGCCTGGGCCGCCGGCGGATCCCAGCTGATCTGCCCGCGGATGGTGTGCAACAGGTTGAACAGCGTGTGCGGCGAGAGCTGCATGCGCAGCGCCGCCAGGTGCGCCTGCGTGAGCGCGCGCTCGAGCGCCGCCGAGCGCAGCTGCGAGTCGCGCAGGCGCTGGTAGAACGCGAAGCCGGTGACCAGCGCGAGCCCGAAGCCGTAGGTCACCAGGAAATTCGTGGCGCTCGCGATCCAGGTGGGAATCTCCCCACCGGCGAGGAATTCCGTCCAGCCCTGTCCGGATGAGCCCGGATGCTCGTGTTCCCCCTGGCCCAGCAGGTGCGTCCCCAGCGCCAGCGCCGGGAAGGCCAGCACCGCGAAGCCGAGCGCGCACAGCAGCTGGATGGGCACGGTCCGCCACAGCGGTCGCCAGCCGGTACGGAGCGATCTCCACATGGACAGCAGGAACAGCGGATACAGCAGCAGGTGCTGGATGAGGCGCGCATCCCAGGCGGCAAATACGTGCTCGATCTTCATGGACGAGAGACTCGCCTGCATGCTGTTGGCGTACAGCACGTTCGACAGCGCCACGTAGACCCAGAATGCCGTCAGCACGGTGAGGTGCGGCCAGAAGCTGCGTCCGGCGGCGAGCGCCTCGCGCCCCGCCTGCACGGTATCGTGCTTCGCCAGGACGGCAAGCGGCGGCGTGAGGCGATCCAACGGGGAGACGCTCATCCCAATAGCCTACGCCCAACGGCGCCGCGCGTGCTTAGGTCCGATGGACCATCCGGGACGAGAGCGTTGCCCCGAGGGACGAGCCCGGGAACGCGCGCCGGCACACCGGTGCGAGCCGCGCGCGCCGACGCGAAGCCCCCCGGACTGACGCCGCTGTCAGCGTTCCGCGCGGTACGAACGCGTCAGCGGCAGGGATCAACACGAGTCGCGCGGGCTTCGCGCGCGACTCGCGCGGGAGTCTCATAGCCAGGCCGCACAACACAGCGGCAAGACGAATCCACCTAACACTTCGTGGAGAGACACATGACCTCAGCCACCTCGACTGATCTGCTGCGCGCCTCGGCAGCCCTGACCGCCTGTCTGATCGTCGGCGCCTCGGCCTACGCGGCTGCCCCCGCCGACCCCTCCCCGAGCGTGCAGGTCAGCTACCACGACCTCAATCTCGCCACCGAGCAGGGAACGCAGGCGCTCTACGCCCGCATCGTGTCGGCGGCGCACAGGGTGTGCGAGGTCAGGGACATTCGTAACCTCGCCGCGTTCGTCGCGGCGAGCGCCTGCCGGGAACAGGCCATAGCGCGCGCGGTGCGCGACGTGAACAACCCGCGGCTGGCCGCCGTCTACACGGCGCACCAGCGCCACGGTTAGCCGGAGCGACCGGCGGGTGACCTGCGCTCCAGGTCACCCGCCCTCTAGCCGATCGCGGCGAGCTCGCTCTCGCTGAGCTTGATGCGCGCGGCGGCGACATCCTCCTCCAGGTGCGCCACCGAAGAGGTGCCGGGGATGGGCAGCATCACCGGGGTCGCCAGCAGCCAGGCGATGGCTGCCTGAAACACGCTCACGCCGTGCGCGTGCGCAATCGCCTCGAGTGCCTTGCTGGCGGCGTTGCGCTCGAGGGTATCCGAGGAGCCGCGCGCGATGGGCGCCCAGGGAATGAACGCCAGGCCCTCGTGCTGGCACAGCGCGAGCACATCCGCCGAGCTGCGGTCGGCGACGTTGTAGCGGTTCTGCACCGAGACGATCGGCGTCACGCGCCGCGCGCGGGCGAGCTCCGTGACGGTGAAATTCGACACGCCCACGTGACGGACCTTGCCTTCCTTCTGCAGGCGCGCCAGCTCCCCGATCGAATCCTCCAGCGGCACCTTCGGATCGATGCGGTGGAACTGGTACAGATCGATGCGCGTGAGCCTGAGGCGCTTCAGGCTCGCCTCGCACGCCTCACGCAAGTGCTCGGGTCGGCCGTCCGGCACCCACTGGTCGGGCCCCGGGCGCACGAAGCCGCCCTTGGTCGCGATGACCAGGCCGGCCGGATAAGGGTGCAGCGCCTCGGCGATCAGGCGCTCGCTGACCTCCGGTCCATAGGCATCCGCGGTGTCGATGAAATCGACACCGAGCTCCACGGCGCGCCGTAGCACGCGCCGTGCCTCGGCCACATCCTTGGGCTCGCCCCAGATCCCCGGTCCGGTGATGCGCATGGCGCCGAAGCCCAGGCGATTGACGACGAGGTCGCCGCCGATCTTGAGAGTCCCCGCCGCTGCAGCCGGTGGCGTCTGCGGCGAGCCGGCGCGCAGCCCCTCACGTGGCGCCATGAGACCCGCCATACCCACGACACCGCCCACGAGCACCTGCCTGCGCGTCAACCGCTGCGTCTCCATGGCGCGATGCTACAACCGCGCGCGCACGAACACCATGAAGGACGTGGGCCGACTGCCGTACGCGGCGTTGAGTATGGACGGATAGCTGTAGGTGCTGACCAGACCGCCGAGTCCGAGGTCAAGGGCACCGAGGCGCGCGAAGTCGAAGATGTAGCCGAGTGAGAGTTTGTTGATGGTGAAGCTGCGGCCGTAGAGCGCTGCACCGGGAAGAAACAACTCGTCCTTGGTGATGCGCTCGAGCCGGCCGAACAGGGTATGCGCGTCCGTGAGCTTGAGCGCCGATTCCAGCAGCCAGGCATTGCTTGAGGGCCCGGTCGAGGGCGCATTTCGTCCCCACGCCAGCGTCGTTTGCCACCACCGCGCCAGCGGCGCGTTGTAACTGGCGGATGCGGTGCTGCGTCGCACGGCGACCCCCGGCTGCAGCTGCTCGGGGTTCGCCAGGCGCCCGAAACTGCCCTGCAGCGACCAGTCACGCGTTGGGTTGTACGACATGCGCGCCGCATACGAATCCAGCGACCGCACCTCGATGTCGTAACGATGCTGGTCCGGCTCACGGCCGTTGAACCTCGAGGCCTCGAGCCGCAGCTGCCTCCAGGTGCAGCCGCCGGTCACCACGCCAAAGGAGATGTGCGTCGAATCGAGCCAGTGATGGGACAGCGGTGCTTCCGGCTCATCCATCCCCGAGAGCCGATGCATGAACGCAGTCGGCCCCAGCGCCGGCTCACCCGGAAGGCCCGCATACACGAACAGCGAAGTCTGCGGCCGGAGGTTGAGGCTGTAAGTCGCGGCGGCCTCCATCAAGAGGTCATGCGGATGCTGCCGGTCGATGAGGGGATCGCGGCCGTTGGCCGTCTCACCGGTCTGAAAGAGCAGCGGATAACCGCTCGCGCCCATCAGGGGATCGGTCGATGCCATGACGTGTACCCCGAGGGCCGCATGCTCGAGCTCGCGGCGCGCCATGAACATGAGCATGCTGGAGGAGACGCTCTGGGTCGCACCGCGCGGACCGCCCTGATCGTCATAGACGAGGTCTGCCTGGCCATGGACCATGGTCATCCATGCGCCGCGCATGGCGTGCAGGCCCGACATCGGTGTTGAATCCGGCTGCCAGCTGGTGCCGGAGCCCTCGCGGCTCATGGAGTACGGGCCCTCGAGGCCCATCATGGCGAGCGCGCCCGCGTCGGGCTCTGAGGGCTGTGCGCCGGCCGCCGGCGCCAGCGCCGCCAGCGCGCACACCACAGTCGCAGCACGCACGCGCATCCGGCGATGCTACGCGAAAGCCGACGCCGCAGGCGCGCCGCTCGAATTTCCGAGAGCCGCACCGCGCCCTTGGTAAGATCCCCGGCTCAGGTCCTGTTGACGCCAAGGGATGCCACGCAATGGCTGACAGCATCATGCCGGTGGGCGATCTGGCGAAGCACGTCGGCGAAGAGATCGGCGCCTCTTCGTGGACGACGCTCGACCAGGCACGCATCGACGAGTTCGCCCACTGCACGGGCGATCACCAGTGGATCCACGTCGACGCCGAGCGCGCCGTGCGCGAGAGTCCCTTCGGCGGCACGGTCGCCCACGGGTTCCTGACACTGTCCCTGATCGCGCCCACGGCGTTCGAGGTGCTGCTCACCCGTATCGCGCCCAAATCGGTCGTCAACTACGGGCTCGAGAAGGTGCGCTTCGTCGCGCCGGTGCGCTCGGGTAAGCGCGTGCGCAACCGCATCAAGATCGCGGCCGTCGAGCCCAAGGGCGGCGGGCGCTACCTGGTCACGACGGAGAACACCATGGAGATCGAGGGCGAAACCAAGCCGGCACTGACCGCGAGCGTGCTCGCCATGTTCATGGAGTGAAGCAAC